>Ga0310691_10001549_pt1 | contig 34841 bp, 70 predicted proteins | sample 176DNAGHGlowgp2_FD_203887 | JGI IMG/M metagenome (GOLD analysis project Ga0310691, IMG submission 203887) | Sheep rumen microbial communities from Palmerston North, Manawatu-Wanganui, New Zealand - 1766 DNA GHGlow gp2 (v2) (version 2) | ecosystem: Host-associated > Mammals > Digestive system >... | reverse complement strand
CATATTTAATTAATTCAATCCCACTACCAAGGCATTTATTTTTATCATTAAACAACTTGTATTTCAAATGATAATCACCTCAATCTATATATATTATTTTTTACCATTCGCTCCCATATTTCTTTATTATCTGTTGGTGATTGATGTCCTTCTAAAAGATCATCCTCATCGAACATGTAATAAAAAGGAATATTCTCAGGAAAAGAATTTGATATTTTATTAATTTCATCTTTTGTTACATCTTTATCAAAACAAAATATTATATCAACACCCAACCTTATTAATAAATCAACTTGCCTAGTAGATACTATTTTGCCACCAGTTGAAACTGCATTTCTATATCCCATCGACCAACATTGCATGGTAAATTTTTCTGCTTCACCAACAAATACTTTTTTGGCATTTTTAATATATGGCATTGTTTTATTAAGTCCATATAACACTTGTGATTTTGAACATGGTTCTATATAAATATATTTATTAACATCATCTGGTACATCTCTATAAAAATATCTACCTTTAATTCCAATTAGATCACCTAATTCTGATCGGATTGGAATTGTATATCTGTTTGTTAATTCATCAAATCCTATTTCAAAATCCTTCTGTGTTTGGTAGTCAATACCATCTTCAAGAAATAGGTTGTTCACATATTGTGGATAGTATGTTAATATATTCTCATTTATATTTTTTAAAGATATATCTTTTGGTTCGGACTGTTCTTCTGAACTTAATTCATTTAACAACTTCATTATTTTAAAACTTTCTGGTATGTCATCATTAAAATCATGATAATAAGACAAACCAACTTCATTTGCTATTTTTTGGATTGCTTTAATAAATGAAAGTCCAGTTAAATAAGATACAATATCTATAATGTCTAAGAACCTTCCATTAGTATCTATACTTCTGGTGAAATTAATTGCATTTAACATTTCATTGTTATAAATTACAATTGCATTTTTATTATCACCATCAGGATTTGCAGCCGTAAAATAGTCACCAGAAGTATGATACTTAATACTGTGACACCCAATGGATTCTAAGATTTTTTCAACGTATTTATTTTCATAAATATAAATTTTCAATTCTTTAGTATCCATTTATTCACCTTTATTATGATTTAATTAACCAACCAACATTTCTCCAAGTATTGTAATCAAGATTAATTTCAAAAAGAATAATTTTATCTTTATTGCCCGCCCTGTTTTTATCAATTTTTACTGCTAAATATCTTGACTCTAAATTCAATGCTTCTTTTATTGGTTCACCCCAAACACCATCTGTTCTATAATATCTATATTTATGATAATCCTCTTTTGGAATTAATTTTCCTAAAGTCAAAATATCACATACATGTTTCATACCTTTTGATGTTGAAATATTCATACTTGATAATTGAAAAATATCTGTCATAATAGTGTCATCAGTTAACTGAAATACTGCCATTCCAAACATATCCAACTCTTTTGTGATTTCTTTTAATCTTGTTGCAAACTGTTTTACAGCAGACCAATCATCTGTCTGATATCCTTTTAGTGTGTCATAACCATAATATTGAATGTTATAAACCATTTTTGCTTTTCTCAGTTCAAATTCAACACGTTCAATGCTATAATCATCACCAATATCTTTGAACATAAACTTTGCACCATTATTATCTATCCAATCAGTAACTGTTTTTATATCTTGATATTCTTTTGTAGCAAATACACGCTTTTTAAAATCATCCATTGATTCTGTATAATTCCCATCATCATCAATTTTTCTTCGTATTATATTTCCATCTTCATCATGATAAATTCCTAGTACAATTTCTCTCTCTGGTTTATTTCTATGTACACCATGAATTTCTTGGAATTCTTGATTGTTAATTACTGTAGTTATTAAGCAACTTCTTAAATCTTCTTCATCCATTTCGTTACTAAGTAAAATAAAAGGTTGTTGCTCAATTAATGCAGTATGTGCCCCAAGCATAACAAGCTTTCTTGATTTACCACTATTACTAACAAGACCTTCAAAGATAACTTTTTTCTCTCTCATACCAAGGAAGAATTCATTATATAATTCCCATGGAAATCTCAATCCAAATGCAGGTCTATCTAGATACCCTTCAATGGCATTTGTAGTTTCATCAGTTAATTCAACTGCTTCTTGACCAGCATTAATAACTGTATTGATTTTATCAGCCCTTACTCTAATGATTCTATAAATATCATTTGCGGTTAATGAATCAAATTTTTTGTGATTCAATATCTTTTCAACAGGAAAACCATTTCGTTGATATTCTCTAATTAAAGAATATTTCTTTACGAGATTAAAATAATTTTCTATATCAGAAGGATCTGCAAGTCTCATGAAAGTTTTTGCAGTATTCCATCCTTTATATTTCTTGTACTCTTGAAACCTTTCTGGGTTTTGAGACATAAAATTATTTAATTTAGTTTCATCTATTGTTTGGGAAAAAGTAAGATAATATATTTCTAAGCTGTCATAAAAGAATTTAGTAACTGGGTCAGAAAAATCATATTTGCTTCTCATAAAATTTCCATATGTAACATAATAATCAAGATTTGATAAAAGACTTCCAACAAAACATATCTCTGCTTGAACATTAGTTGTTTTTAATTCACTATCCAAATATAACCACCACCTTTAATCATTAAAAATATCATCAACTAGATCTGATATATCATCATTTTTCTTCATATTATAATTCCCTGTAGCAGACTTAATATCTTTTGTAAGTCTATCAATAGAATTGTCTTCTGGAGAAATCTCATTCATTTTTTGTCTATTTAACCATGATAAATAACTATCATATTTTGATATTAAAACACTTATGTCATACATTATTGATTGTTCAACATTCATGTTATATCCTTTTACAATGGTTTTTGCTCTTATCTTATCTAGTTCATTTGACTTTCTTTTCCACATATCATACATATGCTCTTTAGGTATCCCGTTTTTATTTATATTTGGAAGTTTACCTGTAAACACTTTATTTAATCTAATGAATATACTATTTGGTAATTGCTTAACACCATACTTATCCATAATAAATTGATAGAATTCATCATTTTCACTATTTTTTGAAAGTCTTGAATTAGCATCTTTTTTGTACTCTTCTATGTTATTTAATGCATCAATATATTTCTTATTATTTTTGTAGTGATCAATTCCATAATTACACCAGTTTTTAAAACATTCGCTATGGTAATATTTATCACCATAGCGAACAATATTATTTATGGAGTTTTGATCTACTGTAATCAAGTGCTTCTCATGATTACAATGAGAATAAGCACATTTATATGTTCTATTTTTTTTATCAGCCATTGACATCATCTTACTTTCAATTAGCAAGTGATTCAAATACGTCAATTACCTTCTGTAAAAGTTCAATGTCATTTACATTCTTGTATGCGGTAGGAAGCCCACTTTCTTCAAGTCTTGCTTTTACTTCTTTTTTCTTTACAGGAGAAAGAGCACTTCTTCTAGCAATGATTTCTTTTTTCAAATCATCAGGGTTTTTCACATTAGAATCATTAGACTTTTTGTTGTTATTAGAATATTCCTCATCTGTAACAGGCTCACCGACTCTTCCAAGAATTTCTTTGGCATATAAATCCTGTTCAATTTTTACAGAAGAAGTTAAATCATTTTTTACAACAAATGATTTTTTATTTGCCGTTTTATCAATAACAGACTGCCAATCAAGTAATGTAGGATCTTCAATGACTGTATTGTCCTCATGCACATGAGTCCTATCTTTCTCTACCTTTGCACAAACCTGCTCATCTTCATTCCTGAACATTCTAATAACAGTTTTTGCATTATAACCCATCTGTTTAAATCCATCAGGAATCTTTCTACCAGTAGATACACTATTAATAGAACCATCTGCTCCTTTAACAGTAACTTTTTCGTCAGTTTCTCTGGCAGTTACAATGTAATGAACACCACACCCAGCTAAATCGAGAATCAAATCCTGTCCTTTAAAGTTGATCGTCTGATAATCTTTTAATTCAAGTCCTGCACCCTCAATCTTTACAAGTTTTGCATCTCCAAGAAGCCCCTCTTTTTCAGCTTTTACTTTATTACGTTTCTTACTAAATTCCATTAAGCCCATTTTGCTAGAAAGATTGAGAACTGTTGTACCATCAACAACGATTGCATCTGCCCTAAATGGTTCTCCATCGGCATCTAAAACAACTTCATCTGTTTCATTTCCTTCGTCATCTAATTCATAGAAGTCTTCATGGTTTTTTACTTTAGCAATATAATTTCTTACTTCTGTCAAAGACTGAGTATAAACAATATAAATATTATCAAGGTTTACTCCATTATCTTCTAATTCTCCAAGGTAATCATCAATTGACCCTGTTTCTGGGTCAAGGTATAATACTCTAAATGGTTTCCCATCTGGTCTTTTAAAGTATGCTAACTGCATAGCCATTGTAGATTTTCCAGTAAACTGTTCGCCATATAAAATCATTCCAAGTCTACTCTGTGTTACTGAAGCTCTTCTTGCTCTTGCCATATATCATTCCTCCAATTCCAAATAATTTTATAAATACAAATTGGCATGTTTATTGGCACATGCCAAGCCATAAAATAAATTACCATGCAGATTCTTCGTCATCATCATCAAGAGAAACATCTCCCCAATCTTCTGATGTTGCATCTTTTCCATAATCACTTTCTGCCTTATTACTCTTATTAATTGCACTAATTGCTTCACTAATATTTTCTTCTGTATAAGTATCTCTATCTAATGTAGAGCCTTTAGCACCAGTAATAACAAACTCTCTTCTTACAGGGGTTACAACACGTTCCATTGCATCAGATTCACCCCACTCATCTTCATCCTGAACCTCTTCAATAACTGGCTCTGCAATCATATGACCACTTACTTTAATTGCATTATATGGTTTGAGATTTTTTCTAAACATATTAGCAAGCTTACTATTTTCAATAATAAATTCTGCATCTTCAATAGTTGAATAAGTTACGATCTTTGCAGACACAACAAATCTATTTGTCTGTTTTCCAGAATCATCAACTTCTTTTTCAATTCCCATAAATACAATAACCTGATTAAAATCATTCTGCTGGCTATAATTTTCATTATTAAAATCAATATCTGGACATAATGAAATTTGTTTTGGATTTAAATTAATAGAAGATACTTTATTCCCACTTTTATTAATATAGCTTCTATAAGACAAATCACCACGAGTAAATACGCTCTTACCATCTTTAAGATTCTGAGCAACTTCTTCACAAGCATCAAAATCAGTTAATAATTTTCTATCATTAACATATTCACCAGATGTATTATCAAGAACTTTTTTAACTCCAATATGAGTACCAATTAATCTATAACCTTCCTTATTAAAAGAAAACCTGTTTCTCCATGGAACTCTTTCAGTTTTCTTGTCATCGTTACTATAAAAGAAAACATTATCCTGCTCAATACCCATAAGATTTAAATACAATCTATTGTTTTCATTATAGTTTACTGAAAAGTTGATAGTCCTCATCTGCTTACCATTTTTTGTAAGCATAGTATTGTAGAACCTATCTGACTCTACTCCTGACACAATTCCTCTTAGCTGAAACTGACCTTTAGTTTCAGGTAAATCAAATAATCTTTCTGCCATAAAAACTCCTTCTTATTATTAATATTTAAATTAATGTTTACATATAATTATTCTCTATATAAATTATTTTTCTTCTTTATTTTCTAACTTACTTTTCACCTTTGCTTTTTCTTCCATTTTTAATTTATTTAGATAATTGTCTAATTTAGCCATAACAGAATCAAATTGTGACAATGGCAATTTATGCCACTTCTTTGATTTAGCTAAACGTTCATTTTGTTCAACAATATATTCTTTGGAACCTTCCTTGTATGGATTAGGTTTATACTCATAAGCCTTTCCTTCTTCTCGTCTCTTGGCGAATTTTGCCATACGTTTCTCATGCCTTTTCTGCTTCTCTTCCTTATTAAGAAGTCTTCTTCCAGAATTCTTATAGGCATCGTATCTCTTTTTGTTACTTGGATTTTTAATTTTTGCCATAATTAATTCTCCTTATCTAATTTATGAATTGAATTTATAAATTTATTATCAGACACATAAATTGTATCTGTTATTTCTTTTAATAAACGTACAGGTATAGAATATTCATTCATATGAGTGACAAATAAAGACGTTTTTCCAAACTTCTTTATTCTTTTGGGGAAATTATTCAAATCAAGTCTTCCATACCTTATGCTTCCTTGCCATTCATTCCAGACATTTGTTGTATCATAAATGGTCTGGTTAATTTCAGAAACATCACATTCATTCTGCAAATAACCATTACCGTGTCTGGTAAGATAACTTCTCGTCACATAACAAGTTTCCACAATACTTTCGTCCAATCCAATATCATTAATAAATCTTTTTGGATTAGTTAAGTCTGTATTGCTTGGTGTAAGGTGTTCCTTATCTTCAAGTTTCTGGTCAAGTAACAATCCCTGACCATTCTCAAATATGATTGTGTCATAATGGTTTACTATGTACTGATCATTTACAATTTTAATTCTCTCATAGAATAAATCACAATCATCCAAAAACTGATTTGCCATGGTATGACTTATAAGGTATCTTTCATATTCCTCATATTCTTTGTGATGCTCTATGTTAATAAATTCGTCACATATGATACTTATTATATTAAGTAAAATATCTACTCTTTTTTCTTTATCAGATAAATCTCTCACCTTTAGTAGTGGTAATCTAACCGTCTCCCACACGCCCATGCCACAGGATCCGTGTTTATCCTCTCCTCTCATCGACTCTTTTAACTGATTAAAAAGCATATGAAAAGGTGTAACTATAGTGCAATTTTCATTACACAAACATTGAGTACCCATCTTGCCACAATCTAATTCATCATATTCTTTATTAAAAAAAATGGGATTCACGAGAAACTCTTGAGGAAAATAGGTGTCCGCACCTTGAAACGTACCTGATCCAAAATGTTTAAACACATGTTTTGTACCTTCATTAATATCTACAGTATGACCTCTCTGACAAGAACCATTCGTAAGAATATTTACTGTTTTCTTTCCTGTCATGCGGGACTGGTGACTTAAATAATTTGTCACCAGTCCCTTTCCCTCATCTCCATAATTAAGACCTACAACAATCTTAATTTCTTTTACCATGCAATTCCTTCTCCATTATTAATAGTAGTAGAATTTCCTAAAGCATCATCAATGCATTCGACAATTTTGTTTGCCAAACTATCTAGGGTAGAAACCTTAAAATGGTCTTTTAAAAATATACCAAAACTATCTTCAATATATTTCTTATACCAACTGTACGATGTACTCTTATCATCAATAGCAATGTGATATACATCATACTTATTACAAACCTGCTTATATAACTCAGGAGTATTTATATCCGCTTCCAAGTTATCTCCACTAACTTTACTTAATTTAGATTTAGGAAGATATGGGTTTAATGGCTCATCACCAGTAGTAATAATGATTCCTTTCTTTCCACGTTTCCAACAGTCTAAATCACAATGTCTCAAACCGTAATACCAAGCAGCGGTATAAGACTCGTAACCATTACCACCTCCACCACCTTCAAAGCAAATCTTATCAAGTTGTTCTGCAATTCTAATATCTGACTCAAACTGTCCAATCTGAATTGGATAGTTGTCATAAGCTAAATCTCCAATTCCCATTACACAAATTTGGATATCTTTATACTTTTTATAAAGCTCAGTAATAATTACATTAAGTTTGCTTACTACTTCTTTCGCAGCCTGACCCATTGATCCTGTAACATCCGCTCCTATGAGAATAGGGATTGTGTTTGGGTGTTCATCAGAATCTCTACATTCACGCATAACTCCTCTTGGGTCAAGAGCATCATCAAGTTTTTTATTTACAAATACGTCTTGAGTACTTAATCCATCAAGAACTGCAGCACCACACTTAGTGACTGACCTTCCTAGTGAACATGAATATGCCGTATAATCTTTAAAACTCCAACTTCCTCCACCCATTACTCAGTTTCCTCCTCTTCATTAATGCCTGTATCTGTGTCTAAGCTAAAATCAAACATTCCTTCAAACATATTTTCAAAATTTCCACCTCCAAGCATCATCATTGGAAGTAGATTCTGAAAAGATCCATTGGAATTGCCCTTCATCATTTCAGACATCATCATATATTTCATAATATTGTTCATACCCTTACCTTTGGAGAAATTATTTCCAAACATGGAAACAATCTTTCCATAAAAATAAGTATTGCCCATAAATACATGACGCTCTGGGAGAATCGTTTCTACTGTAGAATCTTCATAATTGATTACAGTAATCTCTTCTTTATTAGTCTTAACAACACATCTAGGTTTTTTATTGACTAGAATAATGTCACCCTTTTCTACCTTGTTTGTTGGAATAACAAAGAAGAATTCTTCTCCAATATTGAACACAAAATTATTACAGTTTGTCAGACGATTAGTCTTAACATTATAGGTTTTATATCCGTTGTCTGTTTTAACGGCAATACCACCATTCATAGAAAGTCTGCACATTCCTGGAGCGACTTTCCCAAACATTCCATTAAAAACTCCACTACTATCAAACATTTTACTTTTACTCCTTCATTACATTTTTGTTATATATAATTATTTTTTCAACTGGACTCATCCAGTTTTCATCACAATATGAAATATCTCCCATGGTTTGTGCTTTACTATGTAAGCAACCTGTGTCTACTACGAATTCAGTACAGCACCCATTTGCAGAAGTAAAGATATTATCCTCGTCCGTATCACTTATCTTTTTTTCGTCAGAAATAATACAAGGAATTATAGTCCCATTTTCCAAAACCAGATCAAAATACTGACCAATCTTAGGATTGAAAGCAAATCCAATTGCTACACAAAACCTTCCATTGACCATCCGTATTCCATGGTCTCCTGTGTAAGCATACTCTTCTTGTAATGCCCATTGAGGAGATGAAGTATCCGTAATTTTTGAATACTCCATAAAGGATTTGTATCCACTGTACTCTGGAATATAGTATGTTTCATTATTTATTGGTTTTTTACTTAGATATTTTTTAGAAACATATCCATATTCTTTGCCATCTTTAATTAAGATCATCCATTTTTTGTTATACTTTTTAACTTTTATTTTCTTATTAAAATTTAAGGTTTCTAAAATCTTTGAATCTGTGTTAGGCTTTTCCCTAACATTCAACTGGGTTTTTGTATAACGTATCTTAGGTTTTTTTCTTATTTTAATCGTTATATAACTTTCTTCTTTAATTATAGTCCTCTTATACTCGTCAATTTCTTCCCCCCTTACGGGGGTTCGGCATGAAGCTAAAATTGTAGCAATCAAAGCTACGGTTATAATTTTATTAAACCTCATATAATAATTCTCCCTTCTTATTGTAATTTTAATGTTGCGTTGTTGTTTATACTCAACCATCCTAGATGGAAGAATATAAACAACATGATCTGATAAATAAATCTGCAGAAAATGTTTTCAATTTGCTGCAGATGTCTATAAATACATATTTTGTTTCCGACTTTTACGGTAAAGCCTAATTAAGACTCCATCTGATTTCCACATCACAGTCAGTTTTTGGTGATGACTCACATTGGGTTTAAGCAAGATTTGATACTGATATTGAGATGTATAATTGATTGTAACTATGCTTTCTCCCAAGGCTGGCGGTCATCTTGTACTTCGACAACACTTTAATGCTCATTAACAAACCAGCCACTAATAGATCTGCTTGGACTCGAACCAAGGACACACGGCTTATAAGGCCGCCGCTCTAACCTCCTGAGCTACAGATCCTTATTTGTCCAATTGACAACCATACAGCCTACATGATCACTCAAAGATAATTGCACAAACTCTTTAAACATTTGCCGTAGGATTTTATCGAAAATTATTCCTTAAGACTTACTAATTAAATTGCACATCACCAACCTGTGCAGTTTAAAAATTAAAGATTAACTATTACTAATTAAGAATTGATGATTAAACATTTACCCAAATATTTATCAATATTCAAATATTTACTAATATTTGCTATAAATATCATCATAATTTCTTAAGCCTAGAAATCTTTCTTGGATCTATATTTTAATTATTCAACTTACCCAGAAATATAGAAAAATGGAAGTGTGACAAATTTAGAGTTTTCGTATGATTGTCAATCAGAATTTCAAATCAAGATTGATACTTTAGGTTTTAGAATTCAATTGTTGTGATACAATTGGAAACCTGGAGTTTAGAATCTACAGTAGACTCAAATTCTTCAATGTATTTTTCCAACTCATCAATTTTATCTACGATCCCAATAGGATCGACCAAAGAGTATTCTTCTCTTTCCCTGTAAGGGATTACAATGGAGTCGTAATCTTCTGCCTTGCCCTTGTTTTCCTTACCGTAAACTGTGGCAACCAGATTCTCAATTTTTTGTTCCATCGATTTGTTGTGTCTGGAAACTTCCATCTGAGCATCAGCGAGTTGCTGTTTCATTGTGCTAAGAAGATACTTTTTGTAGATGATTGAGTTTTTCATATCAATCACTTTAGCTACAGAATAAGTTTCCCCACAGATTTCAATCTGCGTTTTTGCGTTGGATTCCACAATCGCATTCTTAATCAACTCTCTTCTTTTGATAAGATCTGAGATAGAATCCATTGTGGCTTTTGCATCTTTAATGAAGTCTTCCTTGGTGATATAAGGCGTAACTTTCTTTTCTGATGTTTTAGCAGCCGCAACAAGATTCATTCCTCTAATTGCTCTGTTAATTCTGGAATCAAGAGTTTTTAACTCATTGAGTCCCTGTGTTACTAACATTTTTTCCATAATGATTTCTCCTTTTAAAATTAAATTTGAAATTAAACTTTACATTATATTATTCCCCATTAAAAAAATAATTTGATTTATATTTTTTTAAAACAGGGGTACAAGGACTTGAACCTTGACTGTAAGAATCAAAATCTTAAGTGCTCCCGTTACACCATACCCCTTAAACAATTTACGCCTTTCTCATTTCCACATAGACGAGCTTTCACTGACTACAACAAATTAACAGTGGGCAAAACAAACTTTCTAATATATTATTCTCTTATAATATTGTGAAATAACATGAAAAGAATTTATGGCAATAAAATAAAGAAAAATAAAATATTATGAGAAACTAGAAAAGATATACTATAATTTATTTATGAATGATTATTAAAACCAATCGTCTTCATCATCTGTTTTATATTCTGTACAGAAAAATACTCCTGATCTTTTTGCAAACACATCTTTTGCAACATCCTGATAAAGAGTAGAACAAATCCCATTTATATCACTTAATGAATCATTATAATACTGCACAACATCTTTCTTAAAAACAACATATGTATTTCCAGATGTAATCTCTTTATTTCCATTAGATACATATTTAAAAATTGGATTGCCATTAAATGCTCTTTCAAACAATTCAACATTAGTAGGATTTTCATTATTTGCTGGTATTACTTCTATTTTTACTGCGATATTCCCAAACACCTTTTCATTTGGAAGCAACTTATTTAACGCATCCGCCTTATCAGTTCCTTCAACAAATAATTTAATAATCATATTCTCATTATCAAATTCAGTTCTTATTGATTTATCTCTCTTAAACATCGCTTCAAACTCTTTATAGAAGATTTCCCAAGGTGACGATAATTTTAATTTTTCCTTCATACTATTATTCTCCTTTTATAAAATATTTTGATATAAATTTTTTAGTTACTATTTGCAATTTTGATTGCTTCTGCTATAACGTCAGCTTCTTCTTTTCTTTTTCTTTCTCTCTGCTTCTTTTTTCTTTCCTCGTTTTTCTTTTTACGAGCGAGTTCTTCTTTTTTCTTCAGTTTCTCTTTTTCTTTAGCTTCTTCTTTAGCCTTAATCTTCTTATGATACTCTTTGATAGCTTTATTAACCATCTTCTCATTATCTTTTTTAAGGCTAAGTTCTTTTGCCTTTACTTCAACTCCTTCAGTAGTATATTCATTGCCATATAACAATTTTGACATAGCAATGTATACACCCTTCTTTAAATCAAATTCATCTTCATCACAGCAGATAGATTTTATCTTTGTAGTCTCATACCCATATTTAAATTCAACCTCTACTACTTTAGGCTTATCATTTCCATATACATTGATGTCTACAATTTTTGGGTGTACATAATAATCTGTGACTATAGGTGTGGAATCCCATGAATGAATGCGTGTGCCAGTAGATATGCTTGTAGATGTGCTTGGTAAAGCGGTAGTCCCAGTAGATAAGTTTAAACTACTCATAGTATTTGTTATAAATATTCCCATTTTCTCACCTCCAATTTAAAATAATTTTGTTTTTTTAGGTTCAGGGAATTTATATGGTGGATCAGTAATTTCATGTGGAATATTTTTATAATTACTAATAGATTCCCAGGGTTCCAGGTTAATCTCAATCCTATCATCTTCAATAATGATATTTAGGCTAATCTCCGCATTTGGAAATTCATCCAGCATCTTGAAATATCTAGCAACTGTACTGTTTATACACTCAATATAATCTTTCATTATTTCTCATCTTCCTCGACTTTACTCATATAAAACTTATACAACTTCTCATGAAATTTTTTCTCTTTGTTATCCTTAACTTTTTGTAGCATCTTCTTATGCCTTTTTGCAGCATCAAGATATCTTTTATTTACATTAATCATCTTCATCTACTTCCAAATATTCTTTAAGAACATCAATTCCCTTCTTAGTAAAATGTCTACCAGTTTTTACTACATCATTTATTCTCATGCTATGGCATTTATATTTTTTGCCGAATCCTACAACACTGCCAGAAAGAATTCCAGTAATAACAAAAGGTTCATAAAAACTTCCAACAAAATACTTCATGTCATCCTTTGCGATTACTTCATCACCAATCTCAAAATTCACATCATCCTCTTTTTTATCATACTTCTCAACAGAGATCCCAGTCTTCATTAACTTACTTTCTCCATATATTTTCAAAGGAAGAGTCAACTCTCCATCTAAAATACTGCTTTCAGGTACATCAATTACATATTTAGCCATTCTTTACACTCCCCTCATTTGTTCTCTCAATCATTTCAGCCAGATATCTTGCCATATCATTTAAACCAAGAATATACTGTACTACTTCCTTGGTGTCTTTTTGATTACTGAGACATTCATAAGATTCAGAAATTAAATCACTTACTGCTTTATAGCAATCACTAGGTGTAATCATACTTCACTTTCCTCCCCTGTATCTAAATTAGTTACATATGCAGATCCATCAACATCGTAAGGACACCAACTTTCTACTAAATCAGCTGCTTCTTTTGGAGATCTTGCTTTCACTGTATCTGAATAGATACACATAAAACTTACATGATACTCATTATAATCATCCATGCTTTTGGTCAACTCCTTCCAGCCATCTTAAAAATTCTTCACATTCAACAACATAAATAGTATTATCATCCAATAAAGGAGCAACCACTAATGATCCCGTTATACTATCATCAGTATTCATCAATCCATATGCAGTTGCTGGGCTACAAAATACTACACAAGGTGCGTCATCATTCATACGACTTCCTCCATATCATTCAAAATTTTTAATATTTTTTCTGCCTGTTCTACAGTAAGCTTAGATGATTTCTTTTTAAAAATATTCCTACATTTATTTATTATCTTCATATCATTGATTTCTTTTTCTATTTCTGGTGTTAAAACTCTTATAGATGATGTTGACCATACATCACCCTTTGTATAACCATCTTTGTTATATGTTTCTTTATAATGACCATAATCAACAATAATGTCATTACGTTTAGGTGTTATTTTTACAACCGTTCCTATAGATACAGAACCAAGATTATACTTATAATTTCTAACAACCTTATCGCCTACTCTAAAATCCATAACTCCCTCCACATCGCAAACACTGGAGTAGCAATACTATATTCCCAATAAATATTTCTCATCTCAATCCACCGTCTCCATAGAAAACTGGTTTAAATCCACTTGTTGCCTTTTCCAATTCTTCTTCAAGATGTTTTACTTTTTCTTTTAGTTCTTCGTTCTCATGCATATATTTAGCATAGTTACTTACTGGTTCCCAAGGCTGAATATTGATTTCTCTAGATCCATCTGGGTATTCATTAATAGTGATTTCAACTTTAGTGTCGTGAATCTTTTTTGGTAAATCATCTGATATACTAATATTTTTATCCATATCTATTTTAATCATGCTCTTTCTCCCACTTAGTTATTATTTCTTTTACTCCATCAAGTGCATCTTTAAATCCATTTAAGTATTCAGTATCACCTTTAAGGCATTTCTGCATCCCTTCTATATGATTTTTTAAGCCATCATAGTGTTCATACACAATAGATTCAGCAAGTCCATGGATCATATCTCTACCGTAATCAATATCATATGTATATTCTGGGTAACCAATATAACAGAATTTTTCATTTGCTCTATCCAGAGCAAGTTGGAGTTCTGCAACCTGTTTCTTCAACACATCTTTCTCTGCCAGTAACTCAATTGTCATTCCATTCCTCCATAAGTGTTTCAATGTCTTCCATTAAACAATAACCATCACATTCTACTCCATCATAAACTGTGGTTTGTTCAAGTACATTTAAAACATAAAAACTGTCATCACATTGCTTAAGCAAATCATAAGTAGCTTTGAGAAGCACTCTTGCATATTTTAATTCATTTAACCAACTAGCAAGTTGACGATGATCTTCCGCACACTTTTTACAATTTAATGCATGTTGTTCAAACGCAGTGTCAATGTATTCCTCATGCCATGACTCATTTGCTTTAGCCACTTCTTCTGCGTGTTTAATTGCGTCATCAATTGTCATTCTCATTATCCTCCACGTCCCGATTTAATCTCTGTCCACAAGAATTACACCACTCCATATCCCACACTTCTTCGCCGCATACAGGGCAAACAGGATTACCGTCCTCCCAAATAAATGGTTTTTGAATCTGTTTATCCAGTGCCTTAATCGCTATATCAAAAACCAATTGATAATCAAGAGGAGCAGACCACTCTATTTCGGATTTAGCTACCTGTAGGATTTTAATCGCTTCTTCTATTGTCATATCTCACCATTCTCTTTCATTTTCTTCAGACATTCATATAGTTCATTCATGTGTTCTCTACATACATTAAAAACTTTATGATTCATTTTAAACTGCCAATCTCTATGTCTAACATCTTTCTTGCTTCTTTCACACTTATATGTTTCATCAAAACAGAAATCACAACAGTCCATTTTAGTTATATCAATCATACTTACTTCTCATCTTCTCTAACAAATCTGCTTCATCTTCTTGGTAAACAGCTTTAACTCATACAAAGTAAGCCCAACGCAAGTATTACCAATCATTTTTTCGTCAAGGAGATTCGGATCATATGATTGCAGGATGTGTTTGCCAGATTTTTTATGAAGAATGTCTACTTTATGTGTGTATCCGTGCTTTTCAATATATCTTTCATACTCAACTCCATACTTATCCTCTCTAATTTTCTTAAACCCTAATTCTGCAATCTTTTCATCTACTGGTTTAAATAATCTCATTGTTATTCCTACTCATTCCATCTCATCTTCTTCATCAGTTCTTCCACCTCATCGAAATGTCTGCCTGTTTTAACCACTATCCCTTTTTGCCACTCATCTACTATTCCGTTTTCTGTAAAAACTTCATAACTCTCATAATCTGCATCTAGTATGTCCAACACAACTGCTTTGATATTTCCGTCATCTTTCAACTCATCCCCAACATGAATCTCATCCTTCTTTTTCAGCCATGCTTCATACTTTGCTTTGGCTTCTTGGTAAGAAAACATATTAGCTACAAATGGTATGCCCTCATACTCAACATCGAAGCAATCCTCTGTTTCACCAATTGTCAAACATTCGATTTTCTTGACAAACTCCCACACTTCATCCTCAATAGCCTTTTGATCAGACTCTATATATGGGATAAGAGTCATGTCTGTAGTTTCATTCCAATATCTTGCCGTAGCTTCAGCCATCTCAGTAGGTATATCAATTATGTACTTCAAAATTCTCCCTCCCATTTATCCTTATAATTTTGTTTGCAGCTATAACAAGGCTCTTCGTAATTCATTTTATCTTCATGTTTACACCCATTACATCCATCATGATTTCTTTTAATCCACTCATTATATTTAGATTTAGCTTTTTGATAAGAAAAATCAGTTAAATGTTTATATGAAATAGTGTTAAAAGCATTATGAAAATCTTCTACACACATATTAATGAAAGTTTTTGTAAAGCCCCATACCTCATCTTCGATAGTTCTCTTATATTCTTCCAAATCAAGATATTTAACTTGATCAATTTCTTTGTATGGTTCTAACTTAATTCCAGTTGGAATTCCATAATGCCTACTACCTTCAAGACACATTGGAATAATCAATGTGTCACCAAATAATGTAGATTTTGATATATATGTGCTAGGTAAATCAATCACATATTTCATTGTCAGTCCTCCCTTAATTATCTTCCTCTTCTTTATCTGTACCTACTTTACCTCTATTTTTTCTATATATTATCTCAAGTGTTTGTTCCATCCCATTTACTGCTCCTCTGTTATACTCTGAGTCGTTTCGAAGATACCACATAATACTTGCAATAATAAATCCACTTGCTAAACCAGTTAAAAATATTAGCACTTCCATCTATCTTCCCCTTTATTTCACCAACTCTAAAATGTATCTAACAGCTTGTACTTCTGGTGATGCAATCCACTCGACCATACCAAATATAAAACTTGCAGTAATTGGAATAGCAAAAATAGATAAAATAACACTAACAATCATACCTAATCCATACAACTCAGGATCAGCATAATCTTCTTTCGCATATGAATGACGCAAGTACCTCATAAACATAATAAGACAGATAGAAATTATTACCCAAAATCCTCCCCATAATGCATTATGTACAATTTGATATTTTGTTAAGGCAGGAATAAACTCTTTAGCATTACTTACTCCAATTCCTATCTTTTCGCAGATATTATTAATAACTTCATTTACTTCGTTTGCATTCATTATTCTTTATCCTCATCATCATTTTCTAAATATTCATCATCTTCTACCCAATCTTCATAGTCATTATCCCAATAAACAGTGGTTACTCCAAAATTTTCTTCCTCATATGGCAAAAATTCCATTCCAAAATCACTGTAAACATTACCATCTTCATCTGGAAATCTGAGAAACTGTTTAAATTCTTTGTCATTTAGCAGATCTGGGCAGTTCTTTAATACCCAATCCTTCGTAGCCGTAATACAATAATTCTGAGACATATCAATAGGAGTAAACACGACACACAATCTGTTCTCTTTTACCCACTTCTCGTTTCTAAATGCCTGATTTGAATCATCTATGAGCCATGACAGAAATGGATCTGCATCTGGATAATCTTCACCAGCGAACCAATTGTTTAGCTCAAAATAAATAATATCTTCCATCAAAAATCCCCCATATTATTATTCTCTATCATTAATTTATTTTAGGTGTTCCAAGAGTACAGTGACATATTCCACTACCACCATTAGTTGGATGATTTAAGCAGTATGCACATGGGGTGGCAATAGCATATCTGCTATTAGTAGTAGTCCAAAAATCTAACAAGCGAAATTTGGGATTAATACATCCAGTGTTTTTACAATATCCTTTTTCTGTTTTATTTTCACAATCATATGGACAAACACCTATCATTTGAAGTCCTCCATAGCTTTCACAATTTTCTCTGCCAAATACACCGCTTGTCCGTGAGATAATTCCCAGCCCATATATTTTCTATAGCAATAGTCACAATTATAACCAAATTCATCTCCATATTTGCAAGTATCGCAATATACATAACAAAGCTCGTCCTCTAGTATTCTACTAATAGTTTCAATCATTTTCTTCCTCCTCGTAAATCGTTGGGGCTTCATCAACTTCCATCAAAGTTGACACGCATATATCTGTTTCAAAAGGAAACTCTTTCTCTTCAATTCCGCACGGATCTGATGGTAGCCATGATATAATTTTCTTTTTTAGTTCTTTAGCATCTATTATCTTTGCTCCTTTATGGATCTCGATCAATGGGCAATCTAGATGACGATGATTACGTGGGACAATCATTAGATTATGCCACTGAATATGTGTACTAGCAGAACAAAAGGCTTCATCATAATCCCAATCCTTAATACAAAATTCGCAATCATCACAACAAGCTGGCATGTTAAGTTCTTTTACAATAAGTGCCATTATTCTTCATCCCTCTCAAAATTTTTTTCAAATATGTCACGATCCAGTCTATAGAAATTTCCTTTTGTGCTTTTAATAATATAATCGCCAACATATACATTTATAGTTTCATTAGAAGTTCTTACATACATGATCTGACTTTTATACTGTTCAGATCTTGGATAATAAGCAACTAAATTATCTCCATATCCAACTAACACATCACCCAGAAAATCCTCGACTTCTGTGTTATTTTTGCCCGTCCATTGGATAGCTTCGACTACAATGGGTTTATTTCTATACTTTGCCATTAGTATCTCCATTCCTATAGCAATCAATTACAAACTTGTTATGTAACACCAACAAAGCATTTTGCAATCTAGTGTAGTTAAAATCAGCACTCTTGCTATTCCAATCTGAGATGTCTATACCTAAGTTATAAACACATCCTTTCTCTTGAATGAATATATAAATTTGCGTAGACATAACATCAATTTTTATTTTCGCATTAGGATTCACTAATTCCCACAATTTAAGAAGAATTTTTATAACATTGTCATATTTTATATTTCTTAAATTATTTTTTTCGTTATAAATATTCATTTCATTTCCTCACATGACTAATATCACACTTGCCATGCAGATCCTGTAACAACCAAAGTTCCTGCGTTGAAAATCCAACATCTAGTAATCTCAATGTAGTCCCATCATCAAAACTGTAGACCCAAATGGTACTAGTATTCATTAAAATCCTCTCCTCACATCATGAATGCTTCAACAGATATTCTCTACTTACGTTCTTAAAAGAAAATTGGCTATTACCAAACTCTCTATATACGAGTCCTTCTCTTAATACATTCCTATTAATTTGACTATTACCTGTAGCAACTTCTTTTAATTCTTCCATTGTGTCTGGTAACCAACATCCCATAAATACCAGTGGTACATGAGGAATATCATACTTGTCACAGATTTTAAACAGTTCATTGTTTTCGTATCTCTTATTATCAATAACTAGATTGAAAGCATAGAACCGTCTGTCATTTAATTTATATGGATTACCTTGAATTTTCTGTCCAATAGTTTCACCTTGGAGATATAAGAAATTTGCTCCAGTTTTTTCAGCAAGATCAATGAGTTTCTCTTCAATGTTATACTTAAACGCCATCTCCCAATATACGTTTTGAGATAACCCAGAAGTCGTTGTTAAATAAGTTTCCTGGTCTGGATCTAGCTGCCTTACATTTCTTGAGCAAACTCCAAATTCATATTTACCTTTATATTTTTCAAGGAAAAATGTGGTGCTAGTACCGTCAAGCTTTTCCGTCACAGAGTAACATTTGAATTTGTTCTTCTCTCCTTCAAGTACAAACGGTATATTCTCACACCTCGTTTCGTCCGTTTTGACAATTTTTGAAGGAAAACGGCTCTTCATCTCTACTTGATGAATCTTCCCGCCGAATACAAAGAAGATAAGTTTCTTTCCTAATTTCTTCTTCATTAACCACTTAAAGAATTTTTTCTTGAATAAATTAGGATAAAGATTATATAAGATATTTGACTTATCCTTAATTTTGGTGCTAGAAGATTTTCTTTGTCTGTCATCTAGATCATAATATGTTACCTTTAATTTCTCTGTAACATCAGTACCAACCTCTAAATCACCAAGTTCTGGGAACTGCGAAAGTGGCATAGCCAAACCCTGACTGACGCACCCACACATTTTTAAAGTTTTTACCTTATACTTTCTCTTCTCCATAAACGAGAATCGCTCATCAATAGGATTTACCAGTGAATCAATCTCAAAGTATACACATTTATCTCCAACGTGCAGCTCTTCTTTATTTACAATTACTTTCCACCCAAGAATAGTTGCTAATGCAACTCTGTCATATCCCTCAAGCGGAGTAATATCTTTTATGATTTCTATATGTGCTAAAGATCTTTCAATATTTGCCATTTACCATTGTTCTCCTTCCATCTCAATTCCACAGTTTGGGCAAGCTACCCACTGATGGTCTGCTATATCAGCACCATATGAATTATGTTCAATTCCCCAAACGTGTTTACCTTTTCCACAATTTGAGCATCGCCAAACTGGGTCACCGCCTGGAGTTGCATATCCACCAACACGAATCCATTTGCCTTTAGGTCTAATTTTCACATCTGATACTGGGATATAAGCAACAACCTCAACATCAGTTTCACCTTCATTCCAATCATTCAACCAAATATATTCACATCCATCTTCGACTTCAAGCATTTCATTTGTATATCTGTATTCTTCTTCATAATCGTATTTAAGTTTTAATTTTACTATTTGACATTCTACGGGTTTTGTTTTTAACTCATTAAAAAATTCATCTAAAGTCATCTTATCTTCTCCCAATATCCATTACCCATATCATCTTCTTTTCTGATCCAATGACCAGGCTCATTAAAGAATTCATAAAACTCACACCAACCTGTATATTCACCAAGCCATATTACATCTTCCAATTCTTCATCATTGTGAAGATCAATTCCATAACACTCATAGTAAATCCTATCATTAACCCAATCATCATATCCGTTACCATCAATACTATAAGGTTTACCTTCTTCGTCATAAAATGTGACATCTTTTAGGTGATGATGACGTTTTGATTCTTCATAAAATTCGCAATCAAATCTATCATCAAATCTAGTACCATCGTCAGCTTCGTAAATTATTTTCATTCTTCCTCCCTATATACTTCTGGCAATTCCATCCATGCACTAACTGAATAATAATGTCCATTCTTATCTTTCCAATAATTATCGTCAGTCAAATATAATACTGTTGGTATATTCGCTCCTTTTATTGTTACAATAAATGATGATGCATGATCTAGGTGGATATATGTTTTCATCCTCTCATGCTCATTTGGCAATCTCTCAGAGCATGGAATCCATTTCTGTAGTTCAACAGTAGGAGCATTCATAATCGCAAATCTACTGTTATACTCCTCTAAAGGAATACATTTAATAAGTTCATCGGCATCAATTAACCTCATCTGATTCACCTCAACAATGTTTCATAATATTTCTCTAACTCAACAAATTCATTATTTGTAAGACCAAAAACTTCAAAGTAAGCATAACAGTAACAAATATCAACTGTTAAATCATCTGAATCATATATGGTATCCATATAATCACCAACTATGTTCCTTGTATCATAAATACCACATCTTGCATCATTAATATTTTCAGCAATTATTTTCTTTGCAACCTCTAATTTATTCATTCTTCTTTACCTCTTAATTCCGCTCACTTGTATTGTTCATCAGATTCAAATTCTGCATATTCCAATGCATTAATTAACATTATTGCTATTTCCATCTCATAATCCCCAGCTAAACAACTTGCATCACAGCATAGTCTTAAGAGGGGATCTCTAAAACGATCTGAATTAAAATGTTCTTCAAATTCTTTTGGAATGTTTATTGTAATTTTCATAATTTTCTTTTTCCCCTTGCTGTAAAAATCATCTTCAGCGTTATGCCAATCAACATCTGAATCATTCCTTTCTTGGTTTGTGTAATTAAACCATCCAGAACACAACATAGCATCCATGATTATGGTCATATGTAATACTAATGATTTGGCCAGCAGAAGTAAGTCCACCCCAATCACTGTCTTGTTTTTGAATTGCCATATTAATAGTGTTAAGGTCATGACAATATTGCCAACTAATAAGCATCTTTTCTTTTTCAGCAATCACTTTTATCACCTCTGCTATTATCTATAAGTTCAAACAAGGCCTGAAGTCCATCAATCGCCTTGTTAAGCAGTATCTTATTTTCATCAGACATTTTTTCTGCTACCCCTACCACCTTTGCCATTGGACACCAATCTGGACGAGATTCTAAATCTACTTTAAAACAGCTAATATCTAAAATATCTAACCTATTATCAATGGGTGCGTTGCATATATACATTTCATTAATCCATATTCTCATTCCGCAATCTCTACAACAAATTGGAACTTTAACTTTCAACTCAATCATCTGAGCCTCCATTCGTATCTGGTCTTATCATATTAGATACAGCCTGTAAAACCTCCTTAGAATCACGTGGATAATAGTGAATGGCTATCCAATGTAATATTTCACGATGTTCTTTCGGTGATTTGTTTCTCAAGAATTCGTCTATATCAGGCTGTGTGGATGGTAAGGCTTCGAATGCTTTACAAATATACCCTTCACGGTCTAAATTGTAACCACCATCCCAAGCATCTACCGCCTCAATTGCTGTATCAATTGCCACTTTCTTGCTGATTAACTCAATCATCTGCATCACCATTTAAAAATTCGTTAAGTTCTTCCTCACAATCTTTACATAGATCAACATTTTCCCATCCATATAAGTTCCTTTTTCGAACTAAATAAGTGGGCAGTATCTCATTCTGCATTGGATTTGTCGTATTATTAAATTTCTTTTTACACCTATCACATACTAGAATCTTCATATATAATTATTCCCCCATTCGTTTTCGTTTATCTCTTTCATATGCAATTTTGCACGAATGAGACAATGAGCCTCTACACTCCCATCCAATAAGGTCTTCTTCTTGATAAGATTCTCTTGGGAAAAGCATTTCTTTGCCACACAATCTACAAGCTACTCTTATATACTTTTTGGAATCACTCATTATATTCATCTCTCTCTATCGGGCATGTTGGTAATAACCATTTAACCAACGTGTCGCATCCGTCAATCTGGACTCTTAGTTTATTGCATACATATGTCCAATCATCAACCGACATATCCCATGCTTGTAAATGCGGGCATTCCATAGGGCAATCAATTGGAAATCGAATCATTCGGCATCACCTTCTTCTCTCATATCTGCACCACAGTTTTTGCAATAGTTTCCACCTTTAAACCACCCTGATTTCCAATCACATTCTGAACAATGATAAAATTCTTTCCATTCAGAGTGCGTGTCCTCATCATAGTTATCCCAATTTAAGGGGTCTGTATCGTAAGCTAATGGGACTAACTCTTTTTTAAGTATCCACTCCCCATTCTTCCGCTCTGGCTGTGCTGATGGCAAATGATTAATTATCCATTTGATTTTTTCTCGCTCATCTTTTGAATCGCCACCACTCCACGGTTCAGGCATTTCCATCCAAGCTATAACATCATCATTTCTGTTCCATACATTATCTACCGCCCATCCCCATTCTTTGCCATTCCACATACAAAAATCTACATCTCTTTGTTCAGATCCATCTAATGTAACTATATAAATTTTACCTTTCTCTAGTTTCCCAGATGTTTTCCAATTTTTATCTAAGTCCACAGTAGGCAATTCCTTTAAAGCATCTATTGCTCTATCATTGTCAAAACATTCTGGAATTGAAGCACCATAAGCGTCACAATCCTCTTTATATAAATCATTCATTTTTTGTATTGCTTCATCAAGATTAATATAGGTTAACATATTTACTAAACCTCATAAGATTGGAGAATAAATAGTAGTATAAAGTGTATAAAGTGATGAGGATGGATTTTCTTTGTATAATATATCTGATATCTCTTTTTGATCCAATTCTCTAACAATTCTAATTCTATTTGTTGCATGTTTTGTATCATATTGTAATTCTTTATCTTCACAAACATCTCCAATGGCTTCAACCACGCAATACCTATTTGATGATTTATTAAAATTCATAATTTTAAAACCATAATCGCCGTAGTTTACATCGTATTCGATAAAAGGATAATATGATGAAACATCAATTAATTTCTCACAAAAATGAAAACCCCTTTCGCAAAGAATAGGTTCTTCTTCCATCTCATATGTCTTGCCTATTTCATATTGAAATCCACGGCATCTTAAATCTTTATTAAAACCCTTATAACCATATATACTCATTGCTTCTCCTCATTTTCCAATGGACAATTATCAGGACAATCTGGACACATTGGGCATTCAGTAATTTTCTCTTTAAAACTTTGATCAGAATAAAACAGCTCTCCCCAATGAGTTCCCTTTTGACTAAGAAGTATTTTGTTTACATTGGCTAAGTTAACATCTACTTCAAGAATTAAAGTCCCATCTTCTAATAACTTGTTATAAGTCATTTCTTCCATCATCTTTTCATCCTTACTATATATTTGTTGAGTTTACACCACGAACAATTTGAACTAGTAAAATCAATAAAAGAATAACTACAATAATAAAGCTTATCCACATAGGCGAAAGAACCCAGACCCATTTCCATGAAATCTTTCCTAACAATTTAAGTGTAATAAATATCAACTGTAGTAATCCTACAAAACCAATTCCTCCTGTGTTAGAATTATTCTCCATTCTTTTACTCCCTTTCTCCCCTATCACAAAATCCATCATCTGTCGTGTTGTCATGTATGATGTAATCATGTTCCAAATATCCATCATCATCATACTCAATCCATTCCTCATAACACATTGGGCATTCTGTGGCTTCTTCTCTATGCTTACAATCCTTGCAATACACGATCTCTTTTACATTTTCTGCGGGCTTTATTTTATCAATAGCATCAGTGGTATCATAAATAATGTCATACGCACCATATTTGCTAGTACAACCTTGCCACTCTTTATATATGGCATGTAGTGCGTCTCTTTTGTAAATTAATTCTTCCATTACTATTTCTTATCTCCAAAACTACAATAATCATCATCTTCAACGGACATATCATAATCACTAGCAAAGGACTGTCGAAATTTTCGACAGAAGCGTGATTCTGGTGAATCCCAGAGTTTAAAAAGATAACTATGTTTGCAATGCTCACAATAGATAACTTCTGGTTGTTCAGATGGTAAATTACACAATTTTTTAAATTGCCATTCATAACCCTGAACTTGCCCTTGCTCTGCAATTCGTATTGCATCATCTCTATTAATTAATTCCTTCATTCTCTATTCCCTTTCTCCGCAGCTTCAATTGAACTAACTTCAATGTACTCCACACAATCCAGGTTGTAGAATCCAATCCATTGCTTCTCGTAGATTACAATGAAATACTTCCCATCGTACTTATAATCTGTATATTCACTAGGTGCATAGTGGCACATATTGCCGTTCTGAAAAACTATAGTAATATATTCATGTTTCATCTTCATCAACCCTTCTATTTCACATTTATTGGAGAATATATTTCAATATAAATTGGAAGTGGTTTTAATTTTTCATTCATTATTGAATACACTTCTTTCCAAGAGAGTCCTCCGTTTCCACAACCCAATGCAGGAAATGCAATACTTTCAATCCCATATCCAAGATAGTTTTCTACAAGCCAATCAAGACCATCTACTATGTAAGATAATTTTGATTTACTTCTCCAATGATTTTTTGTAGGAAAATTAAGAATTTTTATTCCGCTTTTATCAAAATATACATAAGGTTTGCTGGGTTCAACTTTACCATCTCTACATAGCTTTACATATTCGTTAAACATATCTGGATATCGTTTTTTAAATTCCAAGGCAATTCCTTTCCCCATAACACCTACGCAATTAACGGCATTAACAATAGTGGAACATTCAGTTTCAAATATATTTCCAGTCTTAATTTTTATCATCTGAAACCCTCCTGTTCCATGCTTCTAATACATCACCCATTGCAAATTTAATATCAAAGAATTCACAAGTTTTCTTTATCTTTAATCTTGATGTCTTGCTAATGCCACATTCCTTGCATACAATACTGAAATCAATATGATCTTCTCCACCGCCCATTTGCGTTACCCTAACTTCCGTAGTTGGAACGGATCCGCAGAATGGGCAATTCTTAGGTACGATCATGCGAATCTTCCCTCCTTAATATTTTATATTGACAATAATCACAATTAAATTCTTGACATTCTGAACATATCTCTTGTAGCTCTTCATAAATTTCATTAATTTTATCTATCACTTCACTCACACTAAAAACCGCATCTCCAGGTTTAACCAGTTTCTCTTCATAAGGCTCAAATCCAATCATTTCTTTCTCCTCCAACAAAAATCACTCCTAAAATTTTATTCCATTCATCTTCTGTAATACCTCCACAATCATATTTCTCCTGCAAATTACTAAAACATTCCCATAAATATCTTTCATTGTGCCAATTAGAAAACAACTTCTCATAAGTACAATGATCTTCTACAACTTGAATCCATTTTGCAAATTTAGAGTAATCACACTTATATCCACGATTAATGCACTCATCATGTACCATTCCAGCATAATAGTGAAAATGCTCTAAAGGGTAGTCCATTATTCGATTTACTAATAGATGATTTGGAGTCCCTTTTTCTGCAATATTTTTAGCAATCAAGCAACACTCTCTCCATTGACCAAGGAGCTGTTGTCTTGGTAGAAATGGGATTAAATCTTTATGCCATAATCTCATGATGTTTCTCTCCTGTTAATCTGTATATGGGTGGCATACAGTGAAGTAATATCCATTTGCACCAGAATCTATATCGAAAAATGCTTCTGTAAATGTGTAATAACCATGGAAGTAATATCTCATATCATCTTTCTTTGCACTAACAATATTTTTTTGCCATTCTTCTTTTATTGGATATTCTGCTTTTGCTAATTCGGTAAAACATTTTTCAAGAACTTTTTCTTTTGGAAGATCTGAAATTACTTCCCATTCATAAAAACTATCTCCGTACCTTTTATATTGCCCACTATGTGTTTTCTTAGTCTTAAACATTTTCTTTGCCTCTCTTCACATATCCAGCTTTCTCCATCATTTCCATAAAGTCTTCTATAATATGCTTACCTACTTTTTCGGAAATATGAGATGCGTCAATTCCGTAATCTAATAATGTGAGATATAAACAACCCCACTCTGTAATAACATATTTTTCGTTTTCATCATCAATATTATTAATAGTATCTTCCATATATAATTCTTCTTTATTCATACCAATTCCCTTTTTCTTTCCTACTAATTCTCTCTAACCTTTCCCTTCTGGTATCTTTACGATTAGGACGAGAATGTGGTTTCTTCTTATAAGCACTACAAGTTTGACAAGAACCATAGAACTCACCCTTCCTTCCAAGGTCACAGTTACCTTCGTTCAAATAATGTATACATTGAAATTCTCTTGTTTTAGCCATTGTTATTCTCCTATAATTTAGATGTAACTATTCTATAATTTGTTTCTGCTAAAAATTTATTGATTCTTTCGTAGTCTGGTTTATCTGGAAGTTCCGTATGCTCTTTCCAATAATCCATCTTACTTTCAAGATCCTCAATAATCTCATAGAACTCTTTCGTTGGCTGCATATTATCATTCAGATATTCACCATTTCTAACATCCATCAGAAAATCGTGGTCTTTCTCTCTAAATGTAATGATTTGTCCAGACTCTAGGATATCAATGCACATTAAATATAGTCTGACCAGATGCATCATATGTTTACCAAGTTTGTTATGTTCAACTGCATATTTATTGCGTTTCCCTATTTTGGAATAGTCCTTAACGATGTTGTTCATTTCTGACCACATCGCTTTATAATCTCTGAGTGGATAGTGTTTCAAATTAATATCCATGAAAATTTCAGTGTCATAATCTTCTTGGATCGCTTTATCCACATAAAGATTAATTGCATCATCTGGGAAATAAAAATATCTGTCTGGAAATGTATATCTAGCATTGTTGATACTATTAAGAATATGCTTCTCTCTTTCTTCCTGTCCAACAAGCCTGACTGCCTTATTGTCGAGCCTACGCAACTGGCTATTCGCATAAGAACCAAATGTATGAACTGCTTTTTTAGATAAAAACATATCTCTATTATCTATTAACTCTTTCCCTATGTCTGAAATATAAAGGTATTGCCACGGCTCAAGTCCCAAGATTTCAATAGTATTAGGATTACAGTTGGACAATAGTGAAATCATTTTTTCTAGTGAGTAAACCACAGTATCTGTTTCATGGTTCTCTACCTGTTCGAATCCTTTTCTAGTTAAAATGTCTGAAGAAGAATGAGTAGCAATTCCTCTAATATCAACGTCACTGTCTTCTACGTTTGTACCGTAAGCATGTGAGCCGCCAAAACCTAGAATAATAATGTTGTCTCCCAATGGTTTCTCTTTAAGGAATTTATATTCAACAGAATCGTTAATGTATTGCCTTGTATTCTCCGCAAATAATTTCAGTTTTTTAATATCCAAACCACTCATCAATTACTTTCCTTTCTACATCAGAAAAATCATAGCGATGTTTTATGTCCTCCCATACTTTCCTATCAGCATCGATTCCATATCCATAAATCACCTCATAATGCTTACCTTTATAATCCCACTCTGCTAGATATCTGTTTAATCTGTATTTATAACAAATATTTTTATGTGTGTGAGATTTCTTAATTATATAGTTAAAGAATTTGCGTTCTCTTTTAACCCAGTCTGCATCCATATCTTCAAAGTGAAACTTGTCCCAACTATCTTTCACATAATCATTCCAATTTGTTGATTCTAAAATCGGTCTTACTTTTAATTCTTTATCAAGATGAGAGATTTTTAAATTTACATTATTAGGAAGAAAAAATGTTTCTGAAGCAAATGGAACAGACCAAATACCTGTAATTACTTTATTATTTGAAATAACTAGACATTGACATTTATAAAAACAAAGTAATAATTCTTCATCTCCAGCATATACAAAATAATTTCCGTTGATGTTTATGTCCTCATCATATTTAGGATAGTATGCTTTTTTACATACATATCCTGTATCTGAAGCATCCATGAACATTTCATTATTAACTAGCTTTCCATCTACTCTTAATAAAGCACCATAATCAATCATTGCCATAGCAGGTTTCCTTTCTTTAAATAACATCAATGTGACACGACTTCATTACCTCAAGAGCTGCTTTATGTTTCTCTGGTGTAGATCCAGCACAACAACTAGAATCAACAATAATTTTAGATTCTGGGAAGTATGTTCTGAGAAGCAATGCATTTGTGATTACACAAATGTCTGTGCAAACACCTACAAGTTCAAATTCGTAATTAAAAGAATCTTTTGTAAAATACTCACTCCACCATTCATATCCAAAATGATTCTTTAAAATTTCATTCCTGTTAATTCCATAAGATGCTAAATCTTTAGTAAATTCTTTTAATTCAGGAACAATATCCCAACCATCTGTGTATCTAATACAATGCTCTATTGGTAAATGTTCTCCTTCTAATGTCTCTAAATAAACACCTTTATCATGTGTGTCTTTAGTAAAATAGAATTTATTTCCATCTGAAATATAATTTAAAATCTTTTCTTTTATTGACTGAACAATATTTTGTGCCTCTTTAGAACCAAGTGGGCCTGTCACAAAATCATTCTGCATATCAATTACAATTAAAATTCTTTTCATTGACTTTTAATTTCCTTTCCTGTAAATAAAATAAAGTAGAAGCAATTATGCTACTACTTTATTATTCTCTGTATCATTTATATTTTTCCAAACATTCATAAAGAAATTGAATCTATATTCATCATCTTTCCCAATGAAATCACTCTCATTATTTGAATATTGTTTTCCACATTCAATAAACCATTTTTGAATTTTATTTAAATCAGAAAACTTATCTTCAAAATGTTTAATCATCCCAATTAATGCAGGAGTATTTTCAACAGAAATAAATCCACCATTTTCTTCTATATTAAAATCTTCAGTTATACTCATATCATCGAGATAATCATATAAGCTATCAGTATAATATTCTAAGATATCTTCATCATAACAATCATTGAATTTAATTACGTCAAACGCTAAATCATGACATAGATTATAAGATGTGTTTCCTTCTGAGATTTCAGAATAATATGAACTATCAAACAGATAATTTGCATATTTTTCTACGCAATCATCAACATCTTGTTTCTCCTCTAATGAAGTTTTATTAATACTATTTTCACCAATTGAATTATCAACTTCATCAGAATCTTCATCGTAATCTTCATTTACTCCAAGAAATTCTTCCATGAGATCAGTCATGATTCTAAGTTTTCTTTCAACATGGCTTTTCTGTTTTGATCCACCAAGCTTAAGAACATCATCATAGCAATCACCATTAATTTCTTTTGAGTGAAGTTCGTCATTAAATTTATGTAAAAATTCAATGAACCATTTGTCATCAATATCATATTTTGTGAATCTATGAAATAATGTAAGATATAAGAATGTGTTATTTGCCTTAAACATTTTCTTATCTTCTTCTCCAACTACTTCATACAATCTATCAAGCTCTCTTTCCATTGTAGCAACTTGTGATTCCTCTCTATTACTCTGAATAAAATCACAATTACTATTAAAGCTTCCCCAGTCATTCATGTAATAACATGCCATCAGTGTTTCAATACAAATACGAAATCTTGCATTCCCATTTAATGTTTTTGACGACATTCCTGTTTTATCTGTAAAGAAGTCATGTTTTCCAAGAATGTTTAAAATATCAACAAAGTCACCATTAAACTCTGTCATTTTCTTTTGTACAGAATTCATTTGAGTATGATTATTATAATTTCTCATATAATATGCAACATCTTCATCCGTACACTTTAAAAATGTTGTAACTCCAATATTGTAACCATAGATTCTATCTTTAAGATCTTCTGGAAATTCACTAAATGGTTTACCAATAATATCAAACTGTTTTAATTCAAACTTTGCTGTATCATATTCGTCCATGATTTTATTACCATTTTCATCAGTAATATAATCTTTATATGTAATCAAGTATCTTTCTGCACCATTTTCCCTTATTACAATCTGATCTGTAATAAAAAGTTCAAGATTTTTAATTCTATGATTTCCATCAATGATATAACTTCTTTTAATACCATTCTCAACTTCTTCACAAATATAAATCTGTGGCAATGGCATTCCATTACAAACCCAAGAAAGCATTTTATAAATCTGGTCGTTTGTCCAAGAACAAGTTGCTCTTTGTCTTTTATGATTACAACTAATTGCTCCACGTTGTTTTCTTTCAATAAGCTGCTTTAATGTAACCACTTCTGTTCTAAATTTATCAGAAATAAAATCAGGATTAATTAATACAACATTATTTTCCATACACTAATCTCCTATCTTTAAAATTAAATCCACACACTGTTAGTAATTTTTTATAAATTTAAATTTCCTTTTACAATGAAAAGATATTCGTTGTTTAAAATCGCATTCATCTGCTGATGATATGTTTTTGAACTAATGCCTAACTCTTTACACAGCTCTCTTTCTAAACATTTTGGATTGTCAATTTTATATTGAACAATTTTTCTTTGCTGTCTTGAGCAACTATTAAAAAACTTTTCATATGCTTCACTTGTATCTTCTTCGCCAAAGAAATAATCTTCAATATTATTTCCACCATATACTGTGTCATACATATCAAAATCTTCATTATCAGAAAAATCTAATGATAAAGTATTTGCTCTTTTGCTTGTGGAAAGCATTAATTCTTTTTCCTTATATCTTTTCTCTCCTGTTGGATCATTCTTATCATCATATGAAGAAACAAAGATATTCCCTCCTAAGCCACCTCTCTTAGTACAATTCATGTTTCTAAGTTCTGTTGCGAGTTTTCTTCCAAAATTTGATTTAAAGAAATTATAAAAACTTCTTTTTTCATCCCATGTCTTTAAAGATTTAAAAAATACTTCATTAGCTAATGAATGAAAGTTGTCATGATCTTTCTGTGAGATACCACCAATTTTTTTGATTTCCTTGTTAACAAAGTTTGCAATCATACTAGTTCCTTTGTAATCATTCTTATACCATTTGTATAATATCTTTTCTTTTGCTTTAGTTAAATTAGCGTAATTACCCATAGACGTTTCTCCTAATGATATTTAGTTGTGGTGTGGATTGTCTTTTGAATAGATTAAGTAATTGAAAAATAATTTTTGAAATGTTATAATAAGACAATCCTGTACCAGCAGGGTTTAAAGAGATGTACGACAGATGGGAAGTGGCATTTTTATCTATGTACATCTCTTTTTTGTTTGCTTTTTAATAATAAATCCAAACACATGTTCTGTCAATATCAAAATCGAACATTTGTTTGTGTTAATATTTGTTTATTTTTCACTCTCCTTTCCATTTTTAATTAATGATTTGTAATCGACTACATACCTTGTGTCAATAGTTCCACGAAGCCTATTACATTCTTCGCACATTGGTCTTATGTTGTAGTAATTTCTTGTTCCTCCTTTACTTTTTGGAATGATATGATCGACAGTCATATAGGTTTTTTTATTATTTGGATTTCTATTTTGAATCTTTTTACCGCATACTGGGCAAACACCACATGACATAGCATAAAGATCTCTTCTTATTTTTTTATATGTTATTCTTTTAGTTTTATATCCCATTAGGATTCATTAATACACTTCCTTTCTTTTTTGTGCAATTTAAAAGAGAGAAGCTTTATTATATACTTCTCTCTTTTAAATGTTTTTTGATTTACTTTTTATTTAATAATACTATCAATAATTGATGCTGCTTCTTTAGTTCGATTTTTGTTACCTCTGATATATAGCTCAGTTGTCTTTGGACTATTGTGCCCCATGCATTCTTGGACAAAATAAATATCACCTGTTTTATTATATAATTGAGTTCCATATGTTGCTCTAAGTTTATGCGGAGTGATATGTTTTCCCTTAATTCTCCTTGAATATTTAAGTGTCACTTTAGAAACAGATTCTTGTGTCATTCTTTTTCCAAATTTTGTAACAAACAATGCATCAGTATTTTCATTTGCCACATCATCTCTCATTGTTACCCATACTTTCAAATCATCCATATAGCTTTGTGGCATTTCATATTCTTTTACTTTATTATTTTTATCAGTTGTGATAATTAAATTTTTTGAAAAATCTACTCCTGACTTATCTAATTTAACTAAAGCAGTACATCTCATTCCTGTGGTTAATAATGTTTTAATTATCAATTTGTCACGAAGGTTAGTTCTTTTACCAGCTTGTCTATATGTATTAACATCATTACATTCAACTGCATCAAGAACATTTTTAATCTCATCTACATTAAGATAACCTTTACTTCTTTTCTCTATTGTCTTTTGACTGTCATATGCCTTTGGCCTATGTACATATTGCATATAATGGTCATCAATAATTTTAGAAGCAAACAAATACTCTGAAAATTTCTTCAAAGCAGAATATACTGAAATTTGATATGATTGCGTTGTTTGTGATCCATCTTCTTTAAATTTTATTTTATCCATATAGAATAAAAAATCATTAAAAGTAAGTTCTTTTGCATCTTTGTTTATTGCATGTATAAAATTTACAACATATGTAAGATATGTGTATCTTGTAACTAATGAAGAATTATTTAGAAAGTAAGAGAAGCCATGAATAACTTCTGGCTCCCCATTTATAAGGTTATTTATTCGATTTAATGTTTTTCTATCAAGTTCTTGATTACCATTCATAAACATTCCTCCATTTCTTACCTTATCGCATCTTCTTTTTTATATCTCGGGTCACTAATTTTTGTTGTTAATAAATATTCTCTAGTAAAACCATTTTTATCTAGCCAATATTTATAATCCCTATAATTGTACTCATAAATAATATTTGGTATATTAATTGTATAAAAATTATATTTGTCTGCTCCAAATACTAATATTTTTCCAAATGGCTTTGATAAAAACTCACCGCTTTTACTTATTAAACGAATTTCCCTATAATAACACCATTTAATTCCCTTGTCTTTTAATACTTGCGGGAAATCATATGCACTATCATTAATTATATTACATCCATTAATATAGCGCATTGCGGCATACCAATAGCATTCACCATTTGGCTTCTGTAATCTTTTCTTTCTTGCAATTCCTATAGCTGCTTTTTCAATTTCATATATTAATATTTTATCTTTAGCCTCATCATAAGTTTTGCAATAATATATTATTCCTTTTAATTTTGCTTTATCTTTTTCAAGATCATGTTTTATAACATCTGCATCTTCATGATATACCATATCAGAATAAGCCATCAACGCAAATGTCATAATCATTCCAATAATTATTCCAGGTACTCCTATTAACAAACCTAAACATAAAGACCAAACAACACCAAGACCAAATATTGATGAACCAGATCCTTTTTGTCCAATCATATTAATTATTCTCCATGTCTTTAAATTTATATCTTTTATTCCAATTGATTATAGACATTTTGTGAGCAGTGGAATGTGAATCAAATTCTGAATATATAAATCTACTTCCTCTCGCATCACATTTTGTACACCTTACATAGCAACATTTTTCAGGTCTACCTTTCACAACTGTTTTACTATGTCTTGATAAAGTTGCATATCCACCACAAAACGGGCATGGTTTAATAATATTTTTAACTTCATTTCCCATATTTACCTTCCTTTCTTTTGTTAATATTATACCAT
>Ga0310691_10001548_pt1 | contig 34841 bp, 36 predicted proteins | sample 176DNAGHGlowgp2_FD_203887 | JGI IMG/M metagenome (GOLD analysis project Ga0310691, IMG submission 203887) | Sheep rumen microbial communities from Palmerston North, Manawatu-Wanganui, New Zealand - 1766 DNA GHGlow gp2 (v2) (version 2) | ecosystem: Host-associated > Mammals > Digestive system >... | reverse complement strand
GTATTTTATATAGACAGGGGTTTCCAAAATTTTGAAAATTTTCCGCTTGTGGAAAGAAAAGCAGGCGTGGGGTTTCAAGCAAGTCAATTAAAGTTTTGGGGTAGGGGGGAGTATTTTTTCCAAATTATTTTTTCTTTCTCTCTTCATTGTGAATCTTATGGTGGCAATCACTACATAAACTTATCAAGTTATCTTCATCTAATAGTAAATCCCATTTATCTTCATCAGTAATACCTTTTAAAAACTCTTCCTTGTGGTGTATTTCTTCTGCAAGTTTAACAATACCTTTACTCTCACATATTTCACAAAATGGGTGTTCTTTAATGTATCTGTTCCTTAAGTTTTTCCATTGTTTAGTATTGTAAAATTTACTCCCCTGCTTTCCCTCATGCTTATAAGGTGTTTGTTTTTGTTTAACTTTGTTTATTTTATTTATTGTAGGCATCTTGTGTTTCCTTTTTCTTTTGGATAATCAACCTTTCATAAACATTCTTGCCATTTAACAGTAAATCACCTCTGTGTTCTAATATATCATAATCAAGGAACGGATACCGTACAAAAAATGAAATTGGTACTCCTATCTTTCCTTGGTAATCTATAGGCAAGTTGCTTGTTCTACTACATTCTATTATATCAGGTGCGTTATCATAAGTAGGATAATCATTTGGATTATAAGTTTTATCCATCTTCCACTTATCTTTATCTATATCACTTTGGAGCGTATAAAACCATTTGGCAGCAATCTCTCTCTTACCATATTTAAAATGTATTTCTCTTTCACTTACTTGAAGCGTCTTGCATAATAATAGTGGATATACCTCTTTATAGATAAGTGCAGTGGGAAATCCTAAAATTAAACAATCTTTCATAGTTAAACTTTCTTTATTATTAACCTTGGGAATTTAGTTTTACCATTGCACTTTGGTCTCATAGGTCCAGCAACTATTTTATATTTTCCTATTATATTTCTCCTTAATATTGCTGAAGTGGGAACTCCAATTAAACCATTATAATCAACAGGAAAATGTTTAAAATGATTTACTTCTATTGCAGGATAATCATCATATATTTGATAATTTTCAGGTGAGTAGCGTATGTTTGGATTTAAATCCTTCAATGTATAATTTGATATTGTACTATACCAAAAGCATTCACCTGCCCTGATTAAATCACCACTCTCATCTGTGTAGTAGTATATGGTGTTGTATCCTCTTTTAAATGTTTTATCTTTGAATAGTTCAACTACTTCATCATAGGTTGTGGCAAGTACCGCTCCAATAATTAAACAATCTTTCATATTATTTTTTCCTTATCAGTATCCTTGTGTATTTAGGTTTTCCATCAACCATAAAACAACATCTTGGTACTCCTTTATTGTCAGGTATGAACTTTCCCTTTATCAGGTATTTATAATCCTTTGCCCTGCTGTCATTGTTTAAACCTATAATCTCATAGCCATCATAATACCCATCTAACCATGTAATAGGAACTCCCATAACATCTGTATAATCCTTTGGTATGTCCCTAATGAAATCCACATTTATTGCATTGGAGTAATTATCATATTGTGGATATTTTTCTGCCGTGTATTCCTTGGTGGGATTTAGTGTTTTATGTTTATGTACGCCTACCGTATTTAACCAATTGGAAAGTGCCACTACTTCTTCATTATCACCATCAAATGTAGTAGGGTAGTTGATACCTATATAAATCTGTCCTTCTACAATCCTCCAAAATATATCTTGGTATTGCGTGGCTGTTTTAGGTGCTAACAGAATAAAATCTTTCATAGTTTAATAGTTAAGCCACTTAATAAAGTCCCTGAATAATGAAAACGGAGGGTTTGTAATAACAATATCACTTTGTTTCATTATTTCTGTACATTCATCACTTCTAAAATTCCCATCACCTTCAAGGCGTGTTATTGTGGTGTTCTCTCCATCATAATCATATCTAAACGCACCTTCACCAATATCATAGTTTGTACAAGTATAGTGCTTTAAACCTAAATCAGTAAAGTGTTCAGTAAAGTACTTTGGGAAATTACTCCATCTATAATCATCACAAGGGCTATATACCCATTTATCTTTCAGTTGTTCAGTATAGTGGCTTAATTCCTTGTCAATATCTTCTATTCTTGTATAAAACTCATCATTCTTTTTCTTCTTTGCCTTATGTAAATGTTCATTCTTACTCATAATTGTGTATGTTGTCCTTTTGCAAATCAGTATAGTATGTAGTAGAACTGAAGAAATTAAATATTGAATTATTATTAGATATATTATTATTATCTAATATATTATAGATATTATTAGTATTAGTATCTATTGTAGTAGTAATGTTAGTATCTATTGTAGTGTAATTTTCTTTAAGTTCTTTAAGTATCTTCATTACTCTCTTATTTCCTACCTTAATACCACTATCTTTTAGTATAGCCATGTTATCCCTAATACTAATGTTGATATCTAATAATCCTTTTAACTCTTCATCACTTACTTTACTTGAATCAGTTTTTAATCCATTTTCCTTGATAAAGTTGTAAAGTGTTCTTTCACTTATTGGGAAAAGGTTGTTCTTTATGTTTATCAAATTTTCCTTTACGGATAAATTGCTGTCATAGTAGTCAGCAATTAAACTCCATCTTATTTCTTTCAATAGTGTGTTTCTATCTGCTATTGTTGCTGTGATATTGGATTTAACAATAATCCCTGATTTTGGTTTTCTGCTTTTAAGGTAGTTTATAGTGTCTGAATAATTTGCCTTTATATCTTCAATATCAAGGTTCATTGCGTTCTCCACATTCCTTACAAGGCAGTCAATAGTTAAATCCCTATCCTTTTCAAAAAATCTTGCAACATCTTCATAAGCATTGAAAAGAAGCGTGTCAGCATCTACAGCAGGATTTATAATTCTGCGTAGGCACATTCTTTCATAAAGTTTCTTTCTTCTCTTCTGTCCGTCCTTTACAGTTGTGGCATTCCAATATAAGGAGAAGTAATCATCATCTACATATTGGTAAGCACCGTCAATCCATTCATCTTTTTCAACCCTGTAATAGTAGCAATACTTGTGGCGGTTGTATTTCATAAATTCTTCATAGTCCAACCTCTGCATATCACTTACTAACTCTTCACTGCACTTATATGGGGAAGTATAGTAGGTGTCAAGTAAAGTATCAGGGTTTATGGTAATACTACTCTTATATTCAGGGGTGTTGTCATTTTGCAATTCAATATAGTATGTAGTAGTTCTATTGAAATGAAAATGAATATTTGTTAATTTATATAATAGATTAGATATATATTGTATTCTATCTATAGTATAAGTTTTATAATAACAGTAATGTCTTAAGAAATCTATAAAACCATTACTACTAACATTTATATCCTCTAATGAGTAGATATTATTTGTAATACCATAAGATAATATGATATCATTATTGTTTCTATTGGTACCATTGAAGTATTGACTACATCTTAAATTGCAATCATCATCTATAACTTCATTTGTGTCCCTTTCTATCAACTGATTTAAGCAATAGGCTGCGTACCTAAAGAAGTAAGGATTTATAATTTTAGTATTGAAAACATATATCAACCTAAATCTTGCACCTTTATCTTCTTTCAAATTAGAATATGTAGTGTAATAGAAGGTAGGCTTAATAGATAATGTAGATACAAATTTTTCAGCCGTTGAATAAGAAGTTTTGTCAATATCAACACCAATAACATAAGAACCTGTAAAATTCTCATCTTTCTTTTGGGAACTACCAAATGTACCGTCTGTCCTCACGGATTTAGGTGCAAATAAGTGGCAGAATACATGTCCATTAAGAAGTTTATCCAATAGGTTTTCAGCAGTGGTTTCTACTTGTTCATATCCAATACCTTTGTTTGCTGGAAATCCGTATTGTTTTCTAATCTGTCTGTTTTCCTCATTTTTTGTGCTACCAATCATAGCACCACTGATAATCTTATCAGCATAGGCATCATTGCTTAAAGATACCTGAAAAGTGTAATTTTTATCCTGTGTCATAATTGTTATGATTTTAATTTAAATAGTTTAGTTTTCCTTTTTTTCTTCATTTGGGTTAAGAAAAACTATATTTCCGTTCTTGCATTCTCTCTTGTAAGGGTTTAACCCAATCTTATCCCTTAATTCTTTGCGGTTTTTATATACCGTGTTATCTTTCTTGTAGTAGAGCATAATTGTTATGGTATTATGTTGTTAAATTGTTCCTCATAAAAGGTATCATATAGGTATCCTTTATATGGGATTTTGTTATTTTTATAGTATTCCTTTACTTTTTTAAAATATAAATATCTGTTTGCTTGAATTATTTCAAATTTTTCTTTGTTTTTTAGGTTTATCCATTCAAACTCTATAAAATCACAATCAAAACTATTTTCTTCCTTATTGTATTTATGTATTTTAATTTGCATTTTTAATCAGTGTCATGTTCAAGTTATATCCTTTGCTTATTTATTTATCTTCTTCTTTTCTCCTGTTTTGGGTAAAATTTTCTAAATTCAAGCGTGATTCAGGGTAAAATTTTCTATTTTCATATATAAATAGTTCATTCTCACAAAAAGTAAAGGATTATTTTGGCTGAAGTGCGTCATTCAGTATATCAAGTATCCGCTGATTACAAAAATCATCATCAAATACAAGATTATCCTCCGTTCTTATGGAGTGTATGTATTGAAGGAGGAAAACTAAATTTGAACTGCCTTCCTTGTATAATTCATCTTCCGTGTGTGATTTTCTACTGACAGTCCAATTATAGATTACTTCATCTATAATGTAAGATTTATTAGAACTGTCAAATCACCTTAAGGTAATAGTGTAAGGGATTTTCTTCATAATAAATTGTTTATTAGTTTCAAGTATAGGTACAATAAAAACACTTATGACTGCATAAAGTCATAAAGCAATCTATTATAGATTTTAGGGGTATTTCTAAAAGACACTACAAATATAACTATAACTTTTGACAATTCCAAATTTTTTCTTAAAATATTTTACATTTTTATTTGGATTTCTAAAAAAGTATTATTATATTTGTATGTCATTAGTGAAAACCACATCTTCCCAAATAAGATAAATATATTGTATAGAAAATCTTTATTTTTTGATATTTACTAACTATTTATCATTAGTAAGGAATTGAAGTCATTTTAATAGCGGATTACACCGTTTCAGTATATTTGTCTCTATCAGGGGAAATTAGTTGTGTTCTACAATTAGTTTTTATTGCTTTTCTGCAATTAGTATTTGCGTGTTTAGGTTTGTCTTCCTACCCCTGCACTGAAACGGTGTATCCTTTTTTTTATACCCAATGGGGAAGGGTGCTAAATCCATTAACACTAATCCGCACATCTTGCGTTTTGTTATCCGCATTGCCTTTTCATCTATAAGGATTTGAAGGCTTCACAACAGCGGATTATATCATTTCAGTTTTCTTGTATTCATATATAAGGAAAACAGGGCTTTTGAACCGCAAATTAGCCCATTTCAGCCACTTTTAAGTAGTCCGTGGGGAAATCCTTCATTTTTACCATAAAACGGCTTAAAATCCACCCACTAAAACGGCACTTTCATGCACCAAAGCCTTATATATGAGAAGAAACATATAAGGCTTGTTTGACACATCATTCTATAACTGTCAAATTCTTTATGAAAGTGCCTGATTTGCTCTTTACAAGCACTTAAATCCTTATATGTGTAAAAAGCATGATAAATATAGTGATATGGTGGTACCGTACCACTTTAAAACCAACTAACCAATTAAAACTATTTTAACTATGGAAGACAAAAATCTACAGGAAGCAGTGGATAAACTGGTAGAAGTTTATACTGCATTAAAGAAGAAAGTTGAAGATACTATTGAAGTACTCAACAAACTTTCTTAAAACTTTTTCAAGTAATGTACTATTTATTATTAGACAAATGAAAATAACAATAATAAACAAACACGCAATTATGAAAAAGGTATTTCAAAAAGTAAAGAATTTCTTTAAAGGCGTTTTTGACGCTATTGACAAAAGGACTAATAATGACGGATATACGGCATTTTTAATCTTTATGTTTTATGTATCATTGACTATTGCTGCAATAATCTTTATATCAGGTGTATTTCAAGCAATGAGTACAATTGGTAGTATCTTAATGATATTTGGTTCTTACTTTTCAGTAATGATAATCTATAATTTCATTAAGGATTTTGTAGGGCTTATCAAATTCTATTTAGAAAGTAAGAAAGAAGTAGAAAAGGAAAGTGAAGATAATGGGGAGTAAATGTAGCACCCCATATAATAATGTATAACAATTTTATATTATGTTTAAAAATGAAAAAATTGAAGCACAAGAAAAGCAGGACAGATATGTTGCTGCCAAGTGTTTAAAAGAACTCCTTAAAAAAGGAAAGAACTTACAGATTAAGCCAACCGCAATTACAGATTATGTTGATTTAAACTGTTCCGTTGTAAATTTGAAAGATAATAAAATAAACTTTAATGTTGAAATCAAGGAACGCAACAAAACGGAGTGGCAGTTAAAAAACTACCCGCAAGCAGAATTGAAAGTAGCCAAATATAACCGCATGAGGGAAGCAACACCACATGGTACAAGGCTCTTTTATATGGTTTTGCTTAACAATGAAAAATGTCTCCTTTTTGATATGGATAACCTTGACTGGACAAAAGTAGATACAATAGTGTGGAATATCAAGGCAACACAAATGGAGGAAAATTCTCCTATAGTACCTACACCAACTTATTTAATACCATATGATTTGGCAATAGCAACCACTGACTGTTCAGAATATGTTGCTGAATACCGCTCAACAATAACTTGTGATATAAATCAGTACAATTATGAATAAAGAAGAATTGAAAGAAGTAGATTTTACACAATTTCCACCTGTAGCAGGTACTACAATTTATTATGTATCCGTAATAGCGGAAAAGGACTTTACAATGTAAAATTATAAGTTTAAATGAAAAAGGGAAGTAGTTTTTTCTACCTCCCTTTTTTTATTCTTCCCGTATATCCTTGCCTACTATCACGCTTATGAGAAACTGCTTTTCATTATCTGTCAAGTTTTCATCATTTAGTATATCAGCAATCCTATCTTCATTTATCATCTGCTGCGTTATTTCTTCAAGCGTGGTACCCATAGATTCAAACACTTTATCAACCTCTTCTCTCAATTTTTCTCTTTCAGGGTTTTCATCTATCCAACGCTTATCATAACTATTCCATTTAAACACCTTTTTGGCACCATAGCAAAACATATACTTATACTCCGTGCCGTTATGTGTGTTTATAACTATTTCAGTAGCCTTATATTTGCCAAATACTGTATTTTCAATGGTGCAGTTCCCAATGTGAAAATCTATTATTTCTTTTATCCTTTTTCTACTTATTTCATCTTGTACGCTTGCAACTAAATCAAGCAATGCATCAGGGGTAGGGTTTTTTATCTGTTCTATAATAGTTTCTATCCTATCTATTTCATTATGGTAGCGTTCAAGTTCAGCAAGGTAGGAAGTATAATCTATAGTAAGTTTTCCTTTTTGGGCATCATATTTTACTTTTGTGATATCACCTCCCATGTAAAGTTCCTGTATCCTTTCACGCCTTATCTGCAAGTTGTCAATCCGCTTCTGTGTTTCTACTATCTTTTCATTAAGCACCGCAATCTGTTTTTCATAATCTTGTATATTTTCCTTACCCCTATCTTGCAAATAAGTTATATGCTCCAATTGTGCCACCTCCCATATAATCTTATCAAACCACTTTATTGAAATCCCATCTGTACAATCACATTTTTCCCCTATAGTTCTTTTAAAGTGTTTATAACAGCAGTATCTTGGACCCAGTGCAATCATATTATTTCCGCACTGCTTACAAATTAAATGTTTTATTCCAAAATGTATGTGCCGTGTTTCCTTTGTGGTATGTACTCCTATTGTATCCTTATTTTCCCTGATTTTAGCCACTTTTTCAAACAAGGTGGTATCAACTATTGGCGGATACTTTCTTTTGCCTTTAAAGCCAATATAAGCGGTATTAGAAAGGATTTTTTGCACCCACCTGAAAGTAATTGTTCCTTCCCTTGTGGTAAATCCTCTTTTCTTCAACTCTTCACTTAAAGTATAGGTGGAATAATTTCCTGTGGAGTATAGGTTGAAAATTTCAATTATATTTTTTACTTCAGTAGGATTTGGCACTATATATCCGTTTTCATCAACCATATAGCCGTACATAGCACCATGGGCACCACCACCAAATTTTCCTTCTTCCCTTGCTTTATCCCTTCCACGCTTAAATCTTGCCTGCTTGATTTCCATTTCTTGTTTAGCAAGCGTAATAAGGAGTGATAAAGTAATTTCAGTACCTTGATTTATTGTCCCGTCTGCATCATATAATCTTAACAGCGGGGTTTGGCAAATCAGTTGTATTTTGTTTTTGGTAAAATAGTCCTTTAACTTATAAAAAGCAAGTTCCACACGGGCAAGCCTACTAATTTCCCACACAAATACTGTTTTTACTGTGCTATCCTTGTCAAGTGTAGATAATAATTCATTTACTTCCTGCATATATAAGTCATTCTGCTTAATAGCGGAAGCACCTGCCTTACCAATGTAGATAATATTTTCAGGTAAAAATCCTTCTTTTTCTGTGGCTATCCTTGTTAAATCTTTTCTCTGGCTGTCTATCTCTTGCCTGTCAGTAGAGCCTCTTAGCCAGCAGATACATTTGTTTTTGTTGTCCATAAAGTGTTATATTTACGGCAAAAATACTAAAAATTTGACAAATGTGTATAACTTTGGACATAATTGTTATAACCAATATAGGCAATGTTATACACTTCATATAAGTATAAAAATAGGGGTAGATACACTCCACCCCATATTTTTTAAACAAGTTTTGACTTCAGTTCCTCAATCTGCTTCAAAATTTTCTCATTTTTCTTTGCCTTGACGGTTTCCTTGATAACACTAATGACATCTTCAGTGGTAAAGCCATAAGATTTGGCTTCATTAAGTGCGTCAATAACGGCAGCAAGTTCTTCCTTTTTAGCGGTAATCCGTTTTGCCCGTCTTGCTTCTGCTTCCTTTCTCTTTTTATAGTTGTTTTCCAATCTTGTAATGAAATCAACTACTTCCTTTTCATTGCTGCAAGGCATTGTTAAAGGTTTGTGAAACCTTTCCTGTGCCATAAAATAATCTTCTGCACGCTTTCTTTGCTGTGCATTTAGGCTTTTAATAGCCAATACTTGTTCTTTTGTCTTCATATATCAAAACTTTTTAAGTTTCCGCAAATATAGAAAACAAAATGGCAAAAGAAAAATTATTTTATAGAAAAAATTTGATTTATATGTTTTGGAGTAGGCAATGAAACATGTATCCAATCATAGTTGTGCTCATTTATAAGTTGTCCAACAGTGATTTCTCCGTTGTCTATCATTTTTACAATAAGTTCAAATAACTCCTTATTATGAGCAACATCATTTTCCTGTGATACAATGTCTGCTGCTTCCCCATATTTGTGTTGTGAAGTAGCGGAGCCATTTACTGCCTTATTTAAAGCATCACATCTAAAGCCACTACTAACATTTATAGGTTTTCCATATTTATCCCTTATAGGTTGAAGTATCTGCTGGCATAAAAGCGTTAATTTACTGATAACTTCCTGTGAAGGTGTATTGTCAATACCCAATCTTTCAGCAGTTTGGGAATAAACCAATTCTTCAAGTGTGAAATTGTCTGTTATGTTCATTATAGATTATCATTTTATACATTATTTTTAAAGGAAAGGGTGGAGTATTCAATTGCCCCACCCAATCCAACACAATTATGAAATTAAATATATAGAGAAAAAGAATAGATAATGTGCTTATTCAGCAGAATCAGCACTATCATCTATAATTCTGTAATAGATTACACCATCAACGGGGGTACCTGCTGCTGAATAATAACTTATACAAAATCCAAAATCAGAATAGGCACCTTCCATAGTATTAGGAGCATTACATACATATAAATGTTCTAAAACATTATCATTAAGAGTATCATATGAACTTATACCATTTTGATTTATTGCAGGAGCATCTAATTCTCCTGTTGAAGGATTTACTGGATAACCTCCCTGACCAAGTGCAAAAGCTAAATGATTAGGATTATATACTTCAATAGTTTTTCCTACTGTTGCAGTAATCATGGTAGAAAAGTTCTTACCGCTTGAATTTACTGTAAATGTATTCAAATTAAGTTCAGTATATTCAGGTTCAGGAGCACTTCCGCCATCACCTTTATCATATACTTTATCTTCACCATCTATGTTATTGCTTCTGAAATGTACAGAACCATCAGCAAGTACATAATATAAATCACCAGCAACTAAACCACCCTGTGTATAGTTGTCATACTCATTTTTTGAATTAAATACTTTAATCATAGTTATAAATGTTTTATTTATTTTTTATTGTTCTTTATTTTCTTCTTTCTTCTTGCCTACTACTTGTGCCACCTGTTTAATGTTGTCTATTGAAAAGTTAATACCCAATAAACCTGAAACAAATACAAGCAACTGTGCAATAAACCATAGAACACTTGCATCTATTACACCTGTAGGTGGCATAAATAGTGCAATAAACCCTATTACTATTGCAGATAGAAAGGCTATTATACTGATTATCTGCTTAAGTGTTTTGTGTTCCATTGTCTTTAAGATTTTTTATTTGCTCACTTATCCAATTTCTCCAATCCTGCATTACATTATATACTTCTTTGTGCTGCGTTGTTTTTGAATCTTGGTAGTTAAGCATTATAGCAATCTGTTCATCATTTGAAAAGATATACTTAATAAATACCTCTTTGATTTTATCAACAGAAGGGCATTCTAATGAAATTACTGGTGTAATCATAAGGTATTTGCCATCATAGGAAATTTTTTCTATATTTCTTTCAATAAAATCATCTAAAACACCCTCTTTTTTAATAAAACACGGATATTTTTGTTTATCCTTGTAAAAGCACTTGCCTGCATCTGCTATTACATAATTATTGTACTGTATCATATTATTCAATGTTTATAATGTTTATTTAATCCGTTTCTACTTGTATAAGGGTAATTGTTGTATAATCCATTTGGTTCATATCATACACTACTTGTGAAGGAGTATAATTTCCAGTTGTCATACTCAAATTATCCCAAGCACAACTGTGTAAAATTCCATCATAGTAATTACTTGTAGGTTCTCCATTACTATCACATAAATAAACTTTTGGATTAAATTTAACATATCCACCATCTATAGGTGTAGTTTGATTATCTTGTGTATATGAGTGTATTGTTGTTCTTAAATCACCAACAGTAGGAGTAAGGGCACTATTATTTATAATATATCCGTTTGATAATGAAAATTTAATATGTTTGCTATTACCTTCCCATATATGTAGATATTGATTTTGTGGAAAAGAAGAAGTACCTGTTCCCGTATAAGTAGCCCTTTTATTTACTATTTGAATTGTTCCTTTATCAGCATCTATTGAAGAATAGCCAAAACCAGTTGTTCCCATATCTACATTATTTGTCCAAATTCTAACCTTTCTAATATTTTTTGTTGATTTAAGGATAAAGTTCTTTGTTTTAAGCATAACTCCAATTGTGTCAGTATTTGGAATTACATTGTTATTTTCATCTCTAAATTCAACATCTTTATAAATGGTTCTATTTGATTTATCTATTGTAGTCCATGATAAAACCTGATTATCACTTGTTTCATTATATTGGTTGCAATATAAGAAAACATCAGGTGCAACTTCAACTTTTAAACCCATTAGTTGAGGAGTATATTGTGCAGGTCCAACAATAGGATAATTATATTCAGGATAACTTGGGTTAGGAATTATAGGTGGTATAATTTCACCAGTGACACTATCAACATTATTAAACCATACATCATACATTTTTCCATTATCACCATATTTTGTATCAACAGTAATTTTATATTCTCCGTTGTCATTTATTACTTCAGGGTAATTGCCAAAATCAGGGTACAATGGATTTTGCATAAATTCACCGCCAAGGTTTGTACCCAAATTGTATTCATCATCATAGTCATTAAACTTTGATAATCTCAAACCTTGTATTGCCCCATCTTTTTCTGGGTCAATAGTAATACCGCCTGCTAATGAATTTTTTTCTGTGATATTGTATGTTGCATAATTTCTTAAAGCAGCAACTGACAAAAGATTAGCCCTATCATAAGTACTAATTACCTTATCAGGGGCAACATAAGTGCCAAACCATGTAAAATAAATATATCTTGTTTCATCTATATTAGTGTGTTCATCTCTAATAGCAATATAAAGGTAAATTCCAAAACTATAGTTCTGTTCTGCATAGCAAGTTAAGCCAAAATGGGTGTTGTCCAATCTTCTTAAACTGATATTTGAAGAACCTGAACTTTTTACAACACTTGATAAACGCCATGAAGTAGTTGTATTAACTTCAGGTACTGCTGCAACATTATACACTATTTCTACACCTTTATAAAATTTTTGTGATATTTGTGCCATAATATTATTTTTAAAATGTTTATTTCTTATTTGTGTTTATTTGTCTATTTAGTGGTTTGAAGGAGTAGGGCTATTAAGATATAACCCTACTCTTTTTTTTTAATCTTCATCACCTTCTTCTGGCTCTACATAAACGCTACCATAACCAACATTTACACCATTTACTGTAAATGAAGTAATAGGATTTAAGAAGTATAACTTACATTCATCACTAAATAGATTATCACTATCATCTTTAATAGTAATAGATAATGTTGCATTATAAATAACGCTACTATTATTAGGAGCAACTACATTTAGTAAAATATTTGTTTTAGTCCAACTTGCTAATTCAACATAGTCATTGACTGATATAGATACTCTTTCTACTGTGTAATCCATAGTTGCATCAGCAGGCAAAACTCTTATTGGCACATTATATGCTCCTTCTGTAAAAGTGATATCTAAATCTTCAATACTTACCCCTGTTATACCAACATAAGGCACTACGCTAACCGTTTTAGAAGCATATATTGTGGTATTATCTACCTTTGTTAATGAGCAGCCAATAACAATATCATCTAAAGAAGTTGTGCTTGCAGTAATTGTACAAGTATAGCCATTTGAAACCACGCTTGCACCATTAGAAGCAGTCCAACTATAATTCTTTATATCATTACCATTATAAGTAATTGTGAAAACCTTTGATACACCCTGTGCAATAGAATTATCACCAACTATTATTGCCGTGGAAGAACTTTGTGTAGTATAAACCACATATAAGTCATTTGTAGCATTATCTATATTTCCATATTTAGCAACAAGTGCGGCTTTTTCACTTTGTGTAAGTGTTTTTCTTAATGATATTGAGCCACTTGCAGTAGAATTTTCAGCAATAAGCAAGTTATAAAGTTTATTTGATATTGCAGTAGAATTGCTATAATCAAGTGTTATATTTTGCAAGTGTATTTCTGCAAGGCTATTATTTGCTTCAATTGCTGCTTTTGCTATATCATTAACATCAGTAGTAAGTGAAATCATATTTGTATAGCCATCACTGTTTATAGTGCTTACATTAGGACAGTCAATAAGTACCAATGAAGTAAGGTTTGGAATACCTATACTTGTCAATTTTCCTGTCCTTGGAAACTCTACACTATTAAGTGCCGTACCTCTTAACTCTACATTTTCCAATTTAGTAGAATCACTTAAATCAAGGGAGCCACTTAAAGTAGAACAGCCATAAAGTGTAAGTGATTTCAGTGCAGGACAGTTAATAGTCATACTCCTTGGACGGAACTCATAACTGCTAACCTTTCTGCTATCAGCACTAAATTCAAGCAATCTTTTACCATTAAGCCTAAACGCTTCACTCAATGATACGCCGCCAAATTCACCAAAACTTGTGTAGTAATCTGAACCGTAAATATAGGTATCAGTATTACCATCTGTTGCAAGCAATACAGTTGTATAAGGTGTAAGTGCTTGTACTCTCTGTGTATCAGTAGAAAGATATTGTCCTGTACCAACCTTTGGATAAAGCCACTGCCATGGTGTAAGATTAAACTGATATGTAGGATTATTACCTGCTACTGTAGTCATAGAACGGAACATTATGTTTGGCTCTATTGTACTTCTTGTATAGAACGGCTCTGCGGAACTCCATGACTGCATATATGGTATCCTTCTTTTCCACCACTGCTTTTCTGCTTCAAGTTGATTACCCAATGACTGCGTAATAGGCGGTGTTGCATTTTCATATCTTCCTTCTTTTTCTGCCACTGCCGCCTCTTCATAAAGCAATCTTGCGGTTTCATTATAAGCAACAGCAGGGAAGTATTGCTGCACATCAAAAAAGTAGTGCTGAATACAATTTTGCGGTGTTTCAAAACTATTTCTCATAGTATTGAATATCTGCCTCATCATATTCTTTTCTTCTGCTTCAAAAGCCTTTTCCATTAAGCAGAAGAAGTTATTTGTATCACCATTGAAGTAAGGCTTGTTTTCTCCGTCTAAATCATGCTCTTCAACATAATATGGTTTAGTTTTTCTACCAACATTATCAGTAAGAAAAAGGGTATCCATATCATCTTGTGCAAGGCAGATTTTATGGCTTACTGGGTCCAAATATTCATATGTATTTTTGCACCAGTTATCACTTGCAGCAATAAGTTTAAGTATTGCCATTGAATAAAGGACATCATTTACATTATAATAAATAGATATTTTATTCTTAAAGTCCGCAATCCTCCAATTTATAACTGCTGTAGTATAATCTGCATCACTTGTATAATTTGCTCTTTGCAAGCCACTTTGTGTTTCAAGGTTTAGTGCTTCATAAACAGGAAAAACATCAACTACCTTTTCACCAACCTTATTAGCCAAATGATTATCTACATCTTCTTGTGTTGCTGCGTGATATTCACAAGCAGTAATATTTGTTATACCTGCATCAACCCAACTATTGCTTATCCAATCATATCTCTTAACATTTTTTGTGGTAGTATTCCAATATTGGTAAGAAGTATCAGTCATTTCACTATCCTGCGTATAGGATTTAAGCCTTGGTGAGTGAAGATAACTGAAATTAAACGCATCTTTGAAGTAATGAAGCATATTTTGATTACCCATACCATAGTCAAGGTTTCCCTGTCCTGCGTATTCATAGTATTCCTCTCCTTCATTATAAACAACTTCACCATCAACCCATGGTACCTGCCTTAAAGTAAGTGGCATACCATTATCACTGCCTTCAAGGATAAGATAATCAGGGAAAACATTTTTATCATAACCAAAAGTAGGTTTATCATATTTAGCGCTACCAAATGTCATTAAGCCGTAGAAAATAGGCTGTGAATTTTCATTTTCCCTAACAAAATACAAAAATGGCTTTTCATGCACGCTTACTCTAACTTTTTCATAACCCTGTGTGGCTGTAATAGAATTACCTCCAACAATCTGTCTCCATAAATCAGTATAAAGTGCAGTAGAACCTATTTTGTGGCTTTGCATTGAAGAAGCCCAGTTTAATTTTGCAACTAATTTTTTTGCTACTGGGTCATCTTCAGTTAAGGCATAACCATTAAAACTTTCTCCATTAAAGTTTGTAAATACGGAGGGTTCATCATATTTGTCCATATCATATTGGTGGTTCCACTTCCAATAACCCCTTGAAGAAGAACCCTGTCCTTTAATTTTAAGGTTTGTAATATCACCGCTGTGTGCATCATCACCTAAAATTTCAATATGAAGTTTTCCCTGATATTCTTGATTACCCGTTGTATATGAAGGTACTTTACCTGTCCATATGAGCGTATTGTATTTTAGTTTTGCCTTTTCATAAGATATAGTACCATTTGAAGAAAGTATATCATTATCTGCCTTAAAAGCAATTTTTTCATCTATAGTAGGGATACTTGACATATAGTCCTGTCTAACATCAGTTGCTGATAAGCCTGTTTTATAAACCCTGATACCATAAATGTCAATATCACAATTATTGGAACCAATTTTAATACTTACATCACCATTTTTGAAAATATCATTGCTTTCATAAAGGATTTCACGGTTCATAACACCATTTACAAAAAGCCTGATATAGTTCAATCCGCTATTTGCAAGATTTGGTATAATGTTTATAGCAAGGTGTGTTCTAACCCCTTCTTGGAAAATAACATCATTGTCCCTCTTTGTCTGCTTTTGTGCTGTGTAAAAGGCTGCCTCCGTAGGGTTCATTATAAATCCCAATGGCTTATTATCTGCTGTTTTTGTTGAAAAATCAAGTACTACATCAGCATCATTAAACATATTATATGTCTTGTAATCCATTTCAATGGTAGTACCGTTTGTAAGATTATCAAAAACATCATAAGTTATATTTAAACTGTGTTCAGAAGGTATCCTTAAAATTTGAATACCATTTTCATCACTTACCCAACCATCATTTATAAAACCAAATCCTGTAAATGTAGAACTTACCTGTAATCCATTAACGGCATTGTATATAACAGCAGGATTTTTTTCACTGTTGTTTCTTACCTTTGGATTAAGAACAAAATCAGCACCTGCCGTAGGAGACATTTTTTCACTATTGTCAATACTGATAAGATAAGGCTCACAATGATATGACTGTGATTCAACAGAAACTATTGCATCAAAACTATCAAATGGTGATTCAATTTCAAGTGTTGCATAAACTGGATAAACTGTGCCTACTTGACAATCATTTAGTACAAGGTGGAGAAATTCAGTTTGTGCATCTGTACTTCTAATGTAAATATCAACATCTGCACCCTGATTATATAATGATAAGTCAAAAAGGTGTGCATTGGTGTAATTGACAATATCCTCACTTATGTTGTTAAGTACTAAAACTGTTTCTGTGTCAGTACCATCACTATAATAGAACTGATTATTAACATGGTAAGAAGTAAGTTCAGTATCATCTACGCTTAACCACGCTTCCACATTTATAGTACCTGATACAAGTTGCATAGACATAAGTGGCGTAGTATAAGGTACTTCAATGTAGGTACCATTGCCTATTGGATATTCAAAATTGCCTACATTTTCATTTTGTGAAATCTTTATATGAAGTGTTTTTGCAACCTGTCCTTCAATATAATACTGAAGTTGTAGTGCAGTAAGCGGCTGTGAAGTAGGAGTTGCGGTTTCAATCCTTAAAGTAGTGTTGATAATACTTTGGAAAGTGATATTGCTTGAAACACTACCATTGACATTATCTTCTACCCTTATTCTTATTTTATTATCACCATCTACAAGGTAATTGGTAATATCATATGATTTAAATTCAGAACTATCCCACGGGGTAGGCTGTATTACAATTCTACCTACCTCTTGGTAAGCACTACCATTTGCACTTCTGCTGATTATAAGGGTACCATCATTGTAAGTATCAGTAATAACACCCGTTGTAGGGTTTGTTGCAGTAGAAGTGTATTTTAAGTTAATTTTAACGCCATCACCAAGATTTACAAGTTTTTGCGTGTTTGAATTTGTAGTTAAATTGACACTGAAAGTATCATTTTCTATATTTGGAAGTTGTACCTTAAATAGTGGGGTAATACTTGAATCACCATCTGCCCACGCTTCATACTGCTCATAATCCATAAAGCCATAAAGGTAGTAGTAATCCCCTTCCTTTGTTCTGCTACGGTAAATATAGCCGCATCTATTTTTCAACTCACCCTTTATAAACTTTTCAACAGAAGAACCTGCATAGTTTTCCCATGAAGCGTTAATATCAGGTATATCATTATAATTTATATTTGCCATATTGTATAACTAATTTTTAACTTATTTAATGTTTTTTACCTTCTCTCCAACCCTCTTTATAAAGCCAAGGTTTTTTGGGTATCCACATACCACTACCAAAACATGAGCGTATTGCTTCCCATACAATTCTGCCTCCTTTATAAATAGTTGAAATCACCTTATTGTTTGCAAAAATTTCAACTATATTTTTATCATTTACAAATAGTGCCATATGTTAATCCTCTTCATATACAAAATAGAAAGTATCATAATCATGCTCACCCATTTCATCATACTCTGTTTCTGATAAAACCACATGTTCAGGCGTTTCTGCTTCAAATACTTCCAAATTATTAAGCCTTACTCCATGAGCATCAAGTGCTAAACCAAGGGTGTGCAACTCTTCATGGTGTTCAATATCCATATCATCAAGTTGCTGTTGAAAATCAGTATCTGCTTCTTTTAAATCTTCAATATCATTGCCTTGTGTTTCAGCAGTGATTTCTAATGTATTTATTCTATCTTCATGGTTATCAACTTCAAGTGCTACATCATGGATTTCTTCATGTATTTCAATATCTTCATTGTCTAATAGGTTTGTTTTTGCATTTATTTGTGCAATAGCACTATCACTATCTACAAGGTGAAGATTAAGTTTATTAGTTTCACTTGAAAGAAGGCTTGTCAATGAAGCAACCTGTGTCTGTAAAGCACTTACCGCATTATTTAATTGCTGTATTTGTTCAGTTGTTGTCATAGTTTTAATATTTTATTAAATTATTATTTTTAGATTAAAAGCCACCCTGTGCCTGTGCATAGCAACCTTACAATAGGTTTGTGGGTTCTATAATATTTATCCCCACTTCCTTCACCTGTAGTATCAGCCACTATATAAGTTGAAGATAAAGGCATTGTAGTCAGTTCATTATAAGGTGTTGTACTTTTAGCGGGATAATTATTATATTCAAAATTATCACCCTTACCTACTAATATCTTTTGGTAGGAAGTGTAGGACTGAAGTGTGATAAAGTCATTACCAAGGATAGTAAGTACTCTTCCTACTCCGTAATTACCTGTATTTGGTAAATAAATAGTTGTATCCGTGTCAATAGAAGTAGCATTTACATAACTATCACTTGTCAATAGATACCTTGAACTATTAGCCGTATAATTTGTAATAGCACAATTTGTTTTCAGTCCCTCTGAATCACTTAAAGATATTTGATTATCACCCCATTTTATAGTGATACCGTTATTTCCTGCATAAAAATACTCACTTGTGTCTTCAGTGTGGAAAACAATACCATCTTTTCCTATTAAAGTTAAAGATTCAGTAGGTTTTGTAATTTTTGCCTTTGAACTAACTGTGGTATCAAATAAATAGTAGGGATTTGACTGCTGACTATCAAATGTAATTGTTGCATATAGGTTAAAAACAATTTCTAAACGCAATCTATATGTACCACCTGTTGTAATTTCTGTATTGCTGAAAATTGAACCAACATTGTTTATAGATACATTTTCTGCCTGCACATTAACGCTTGCCGTATTTGTTAAGTTATATGAATTTACATTTACATAAGTGCCATTGTTGTATCTTTGTAGCCTTAATATAATAGAAGATATATTTTGTGTGGTACCTCTCTTTGAAGTGTAATTTTGTCCCTTAAAATACGCCTTTGTCTGTATAGTTGTATTTAAATCAGAAACTGATATTTTTTCCTCTGCTGCAAGGGTACCAAGTGATAATGTCTGTGCAAAACTTAATGAGCCATTGGAAGTGTAGTATTCCCATTTATGGTTCCAACTCCAAATAAACTCCGTCCATGTGTGGTGTTCAACAACTGAACCGTCAGGGTAATATGAGCCACTTAAAGTATTAAAATTCTGCACTACCACATTATTAACTGCATTACCTGGTATTGCTTCAGGGGATATTTTTACCCTCATTTTTCCATCTTTATCCCATACTGTAAGTGTATCTGTTTCAGTATCACTATTTTGTCTTACTTCAACACTACCAACCATTTTAATAGTACTATTTTCTCCGTCCAAGTGAATACCAACCTTTTCAAGCCCTGTTGTAATATCAGTAGTAAAAAGGTTTATTCTTTCATTTATATCCACATAATTTCCGTTATAGTTGATAAAGAAACTGCCGTGGAACTCATTATTATTTGCAGATATAATTGTGTTTCTATATCTATTGAGCAATCCAAAAGTTCTAATACCTTTATATTGTGCAATGGAAGGCGGTTTTAGTTCTGTATCCATAGGATTAAGTGCTGATAAAATAATAGCACCTTGTCTATCACCATTCCACAAATGTCCAAGTGAAACTATATTATCACCTATTTCAGGCTGAAAATCACCATATCCAAATTTAAATTCAGGCAGCATAACGCCATCTTCAACATCAGCAGTTGAATAAGGGGTATTTCCCTGATTTCCTTCTTCTGTGATTAAGGTACCTAATCCATAATTTCTACCATTACTATCAGTAAAATATTTAAAAATGTCAATGTAAAGGCAAGGCTGTTCTAAATGTTTTTGGAATCCTGTTTTCATTACAAAAGTCCAATAATCTTTGTTTGTAAATTCACTATCAGGCTCACTATCAGGGCTAATAGGATAAACTGCACTATTATCTATTGGATAATCTACAATACCATCACCATTTGTATCCCAACCTTCTCCAAGTATATATGTATCTAAAGTACCATCATTATCATAATCATAGTTATCTGCAACCCCATCATTATTTGTATCAACACCATATATTCTACCTGAAGCATCTTTAAGATAAACATCAGGGTTTCCATCATTATTTGAATCTTGTGTTATCTTACCAAGGTTTATAGTTTTACACCTTACCATATCACCAATTTCAAATTCAGAAAGTGTGGTGTGGTTTGTGTCTTCATTTTTCATATAAACCCTTTTGGCTGTAAGGGATACAATATTTGAAGCATTAAATAACTCTTGCAATCCATAAATACCTGTACCCTCTGTTTCATTATAAAACATTTCCTTATAAGGGGATTTAGTGGTATCTACGGGATAAACAATATCTTCACCTACATAATCTACCTCCATACTTGCAGGCGTTATCAAAACATTGCCTCCTGCTGCCTTCACTTTATCTATAATAAGTTCCCAAAAATGTGCAGCACCAAGTACATTGAGCGTATTTGTAGTAAGTGTATCACTAACGGTTAAATTACCATTTAAGTCAATACCATCTTTATTGTGATTTTCAGTGGTGTAGCGTGATATAGGAATATCTACCCACGCTCCTGTACCTTTAAGAAACTTGATATTATCATTGTCAATTAAAGGTTCATCATTATTTGTTTTTGGGGCAGGAACTAAACCCTTTTTACCATCAAGTGTATTTGTAGAACCAACAAATTCAGTGTATTCTACGGCTGTGCCACCACCATTTTGAGAAGCGGAGGAAGTGAAGTAAGAATTTCCACCTCCTACCGCATCTTTATTTTCTACTTCACCGTATTTGTTCCTTGAAAGTTTTGGTCTGGCTAAAACTTTATATTCCATATATTTAATATTCTATTAACTTTATTCTATTATTGTTCATTTTCAAGTCAAATTCTTGTGTATCAACCATATAAGTACCGCCTATTGCAGTAGTATTTACTTTTGCATAAGGTATAAGGTTTTGGTGTATATTACACTCATAAATCCTTTTTGGACTTGAATAATGTTCATAAAATAAATCTATAAGGTTTTTCTCCTGCTCCTTTGCTGATTCAGAATTTCTGTGCTTTAATGTCTTTACATAACTATTTGAAGTGGTAGCATAACTCCTTGATATAGGTTTATCAGTTTGCTGTGTGTTTATCTTTAACTCAAAATTTTCAAAATCCTTAACATAATCTGTGTTAATGATATTTGTATAAACTATATCATCACTATCACTTTCATTTGAATTGTGCTGTGAATACCACTTGTTTGTATCAGTATAAACATATCCAATTTCAAAATCTTTGCAATATATTACAGGCGGTATATCATACCAATTACAAGTACCATATTGTACATTACTTCCTGCGGCTTCAATCATATCCATAATTACTTTTGGATATACTAAAGGCGTATAAACCGTAATCTTTAAATTTCCAAAAGAAGGTGCGTTTGCATCATCTGCCGCAATAGGGATACAATAGGCTTGCTCTCCAACCTTATCTGTATAAGTAGTATTTGGTACTATACTTGCCCAACCAAAAGCAGGTAAATATTCTTCACCATCACTTGCACTTGGATTATTGCCATATGGAAGATAAAAAGTACTTTCCGTTGTAGTCCAATTTGTACCATTCCAATACTTATCACCAATTTGTACCTTCATTTTCCACATGTCAAAACCTTTTCCATATTCAGGCGGCGTTATACCATATTGCCTAAATAAAGTGTCCCATAGCATACCATAAGAAGTAGTATTGTCCTGTGTAGTTTTGACAATGTTTAAATATTTTTGTGTGTTTATATCAGAAGATTTTTCAACAGGGGCAGTTGCATACCAATGTGCATCAGTATTGACAATATTTAGTGTATTTTTATTTTTTTCACCATAGTGTGCATCATTATACTGATACCACAAATCACCCTTAATAGTAATCCAACTTTTACCGCTACTTGGTTTAAACATTACTTCTTCAGGTACCGTATATTCAAGCACGGGTTGTTCAAGTTTCTTGCTTATAATGTAATCAAGTGTTCCATTGGTGTTTATTTTATCATTAGTATTGAAAAATGTTAAATAATCACTCCAATCCAATGAAGTAGGCAAGATATTACCATTATTTTCCCTATAGGCATAATGTTGTACTAAACAGCCGTGAGTATTGCAATATCTGTTTATGCCCCTATTGTACAATGAACCAATATCACCATCATAGTAGTTTTGTCCATCTTCATTTATAACTTCTACTGGCGTACCACTTTGTCTAAAACTGCTCATTCTATAAAAATGGTGTTTCCAATTTGAATCAGGTTTTAATCTACATATAGTTTGGTACTCATATCCAGTAATTTTAGTATCTACATCATCAGGTTTTAGCCAATGTCTTGTAATAGTTGTCTGCGTCCATTTTCCTTGATTAACGCCAAATCCTTTTTCCTCTGTTATAGATATGTGTATATTATCATCATCTACATTTGGAGCAATATCTTCAATCTCATAAAGATTATCATTTACTTCAACCTTATTGAAAACTTCTTCAATAGATAAAGAAGGCTCACCACCTGCATAGGCATCTTTATTTATCATTATATTGGAAGATAAAGATAAACTTGCATTTGCCCTGATACCTGTTGCAATTTCATAGGAAGAATAGGACTGTCCATTTGGATTATATTTTACCATCTTATAATCCACACAATAAATATCATCACCATATGGACATAAACTCCACCCCAAATACTTCATTATTTCTTCAAGCACTTCATATTGTGTCCATGGCGTTCTATCATCATCATCATCAAAAAAGTTTCCTTCTGATACATAAATACTATTAACTGCCGTAGCATTTGAAGAACCGTTTAAACTTGTATATGAATTTGGTATATAGAGCATTCCGCTATACCCTGCATTTCTTAAAAGTGTGGTAAGTATATCTACTATTTTTTGATATGTAGGAGTAGAACCAACAGTGCTGTACTTAAACTCTTTTAAAACGCTGACTGCATCTATTGCTTCAAGTGAAACATTATCAACATAAGTATATGACTGATTATATTCACAAGGTGTTAAATAGCCAAAAAACACCGTATTCATTCCCTTTCTTACCCTTACCTGCACACCTTTTGCTGACGGTGAATATAAATCTACCAACCAACTATCAGTTAAGATATCTATTGTGCAACTTCTACTTTTAATAGGAGAAAATAATCCTTCACTATCAGTAGTAATCACGCAAGGTGTTTCTCCAAATTTAAGTTCAATTGTTTGGGAATAAGGAGTAGCAACCTGTGATTCAATGTCAATAGTATATGTTTCTTCATTTATATTTTTAAATTGTCCTGTATAACTTCCCATTACTATTAAACTTTTAAAATTTATTATACTTTGTTTCTTTTCTTATTGGTATTATTTATACACCCAATAAGTTCTGTGCCTTTGATTTTAAATTCTACCTGATTTCCTCCGCTTCTTGCACTTGTCATACTATCACTACCATCAAGTAAGTTGAAAAGGCGTTTCTGTTGAGAACCATTTAGTATCATTTCACCTGAATTTACTCTTGCAATATTGTAATCACCCAATGTAGTTGCTCCTTCTATAATACCACCACCTGCATAACTCTTTGAACTTGCTATAACACCTGCAATTGCACCCATAACGGATAAAATAGCGGCTATTGCTAATACTGGTCCAACATAAGGGATACTTGCAACAGATTTACCTGCTTCTGCGGCTGCTGCTGCACCTGCTGTTCCTGCTGCCAATGTATTTGCACCTGCCTCTTGTGTTTTAGCAACTGCATTTGTTGTAGAAGCAATGGTATCTTGTTGTGTTATTAAAGTACCTGCTTGTTTTACTGTGTTGAGTACCTCCATTATAGTGGTGATACCCTTAATCATATTTGCAATTGAATCAAGTATTGTAATACCTGCCTGAAACACGGTAAAGAAACCTTCCCAACCATTTTCAGCGTCTTCTAATGATTTATCTAAATTCTTAAAGGTTTCATATACACTGTTAAGGGAACCTATAACGCCTGTTGCACCATTAGCAAGTTTATCATAAGTATCCAAAACTGAATCTACCTCTGCCTTAAAATCAGCAAAAGTTTTCTTTTCTACCTGTACTTTAACTGGTAAAACAATATCTAATTTCTTTGGTAATTCAACTTTATTAGGAAGGCTTATAGCAATTGGTTCAAGTGGTACCATTGCTTCTCTGTGCAAGTATTTTTCATAAGCAACAGCGTCTTCAAGTTGATTATTTAATTCTACTAACGCTTTATCCCACTTTAGCCATTCTTCTGTACCAACTACCTGTGCATCTTTAAGTTTTTGTACCTCTGCTATTTGGTTTTTAATTGCTGTAATTGAGCCTTCTATTGCCTTTACATCAGCACTACCATTACTATTACCACCGCCACCATTATTGTTGTTATTTCCGCTTGGTTTAAATGTGCTTTCAAGTGATTCTGCTTCTCTTATCATTGAAGCCATATCATCTATCATACCTGAAGCACCATCAACAAATGAATTCATGGCAACTTCACCCTGTTCCTTCCAATACGCCTGCATTTTAGCAACACCTGAAGGAGTAAGTGAATAAACACTTTGTGAATAAGCCCCTGCTGAAGAAGGCATCATAGTAGTGGAAACACTGTAATCACCTTCACCTATACCTGCCTTTTTCCAATCCCTTCTAAAAGTAGAAGAAGACATAAAGGAACTTTGTTTTCCTTCTGTTATTTTAAGGCTTTTCTTGTAAGCCTCTGCGTATTTTTCTTGGTAGGTTTGCTGTATTGCTGCTGCTTGAGCACGCAACTGCATTGCCTTTATTACTTTATCTGCATTTTTGATAAAGGTGTTATCAGCATCATTAACATCATTAACACTTATACCTAACTCATTAAAAGCACCTGCATTGTCCTTAATCCATTTTTGTTTTTCAGCAGTGGATTTTAATTGTTCATATTGTGTTTTAAGTAATGAAAACTTTCCAATAGTCAATCCTACTTCATCTTGTGCCTTTGAAAGATTTTTGTTGTAGGCTTTCTGCATTTCATTTGCATCATATAAAGCCTTTGTTGAATCTTTTGTTTTAAATGTAAAAGCAAGTATAGCCGCACCTGCTGCCAATATTGCACTTGCAAGAAGTACATAAGGATTTGCTTTTGCAACAATGTTAAACGCTGTCTGTGCCACTGTTGCTGCTTTTGTAGCAATAGTACCCTTGCCTTCTGCGGCAGTTCTTATATTTATTGCCGCTGCTGCTGCTGCTTCTTGTATCTTTCTTGTCTTCATCATCAGTATTGAGGAGGACTGTAATTGCGTGGCAATTTTAGTTGAAAGATTTGCAGCACTTTGTACGGTAGCAATAGTGGCAATAGCATCTTTTAATTTATCACTATCACCCGTTAATTTTGCTATAAGTGAAGTATATGTTGAAACTAAATCAGCACCAATGGATAACCCTGCATTAAATGTGTCCAATCTTGGTGTATCAGAAGCCATTATCTTAATTTCCTGTTCAGCATCTGATATAACATCTTTAAGATTACCTGCTTTCTTCCTTGTTTCCTCCATCTGCTTTGCTAACGCTACACCAAATGGAGTGGCTTTTTCTGCTGCTGTTAATTGTGCGTATTTAACACTTAAATTTTGTAGTTCTTCAGTAGTAAGCCTTAACTGCTTTTTAAGATTTTCACTTGGTTTAATATCATCTATTGAAGAAAGTTGTGTTTTAAGCCTATTTAGTTCCTCTGTGGCAGCGGACATTGTAGAAGCAATAGATTTACCAAATTCACCTGATTTAGCCTCATTTGAAAGGTTTTGCCATTGTACTTTAAGTTCTTTAATCTGTTCTGCTAACGCCTGCTGCTGTTGTTTTGTATTCATAGTACCACTACCAACCTTTTCAAGTTGTGTGATTACTCTTTTATATGCAGAAACTTGTTCATTAGTGGCAGAAACATTATCCCTTGCACTTGAAGATGCTGTTTCTGTTTCTTTAACAAATTTTTCCAGCATTCCCTGTGCTGATTTTATTTCACTAACAAATTTACTTGTATCTGCACCAATAACTGCTGTTAAATTTGCCATATTCTTAATTATCTAATGTGTTATTTATAAATGTATTAAGGATTTCTTCTGCATTGCTTAATCCTTTTTCAACTGCATTATTGGCTTTTATGAAACCTTTATTACCTCTATTTGTTTTACGGTAAGTAGTACCTCCCACAAAAAACCTTGTTTTATAAGTATCAGGTTTTTCATTACTACCCATAGCATGTACCTTTATTTGGGAATTTTTTAACTTACCAACCATAATACCTTCTGCCAAATCATTGTATTTTTCAGTACCATTTGGATAGTCAGTAGCAGATTTCTTAAACTCTTCCCTTATTTCATTCCTTATTTTAAAAGCAGCGGCTACCACGGCTCTGTCAATTTTGGAAATCATTTCATCAGTAAGTGTTTCCAAATCCCTTGTATCAAATATTAGTTTATTCTTTGCCATAGTTTTTATCATCTTTTATTTCAAATTGTTTTGATAGATTTTTGAGCCTTTCAATATCATCTGTGGATATATCATAGTTATGTTCAACTTGTACTTTTGATTTTTCATCTTCCCACTTAAACTTTAATATATCCTGCTGCGTTAAGTGCTTTTTGGAATTTACTTGTGCTACTACATAGGCATTTAATCTTGCCGTTTCCCATTTAGTTCTGTCCAAATAAGGGATATTTTCAATAATGTCATTTATTTCCCAAATAGTGCATTTATCCATGAAGTATTCCAGCGTACAAACACGGAATTGAAACACAATAATATTCAGAAGGTAGTGAAAGATAAGTGCTGGACTTTCACCACCCTCTGCTATTAGTTTTTTTTGAAGTTTTCATTAGAATTTGCACTACTTTGAAGCCAATCACCAAAATCCTTTATAACATCAGGGTTTTCATCAAGGAAGTCAATAAAATCATCAAAAGTAAGTGAATAATCCTTGCTTGAAGAAACAACTACGCAGTACATAAAGGTAATAATGTCTGTCAATGTTTCAGGTGCAAATGACTTTTCAGCCATATTTTCAAACATAATAAGGCTTCTAATGGAGTATTTAAGTTCAATTTCTTTACCTTTAATAGTTAATTTCATAATATTGTGTTTTTATTTTATTATTTATTCAATCTTAAAAAATAGGGGCAGTAGAATTTTATAGTACTCTACTGCCCGTTATCTTTTAGGGTGTAGTAAGCCCTATATAAAACTATATATTCAAAATAGCGTTAATGTTTTTAGGCATTAACAGTAGTTTTCTGAATACTGCCTACACCTGTAAGGGTAATTGAGAAAGTAGCGTTCTCACCGTTATTAGCATTTGCTACAAGTGAAGTGATAATAGCCTTTCCCTGATAGAAAGAATTCTGACTTGTCCAATAAGGAAGTGAAGTATTGCCGTCAGCAGGATTAAGTGCAGGGTTTTCAGGTGTCTGCTTCAATCCAAAACGGACAGTAATAGGCTCTCCGCTTGTCATAGAAGTGAAAAGTGCATCATATTCCTCTGTGGTATAAAGATTTTCAGAAGTAATTTCCCAAGAATACTTTGATACTTCTACGGCTCCCCATACGCCATGGTCCTTTGAACTAATATCAGTAGTTTCTGCGTTCATAGTGAAAGTGTGATTTGTTGCATAAGCGTATGAGTGTCCATCACTGTTGAAAAGCATCAAATCCCTACCTTTGATAATGTTATTTGCCATATTTAAAGTGTTTTATTTAATGTTTATTTATTTTAAATGTAAATTGCAATCTTTGCACATATGCATTGTTGCTATATTCTTCCGCTGCTAATGATAAAGTAGTATCATTTATTTCTAAATCATCATATATGACGGACTGTTTTTCTAAAAGATTTCTAACTTCCGTTGCTATATCTACTCCAACTGAATATTTGTCTGATACTATAACAATTTCTACAATAGTGTTATCTTCATAAATACCATCTTTGCTACTATTTGAAACTAAATTTATTCTCCTATATACAATAAATGGATATTTTGCGTCATTGTCTGCTATTAAAGGATAAACCTTGCAAGTGATTTCTTCACTATCATTCAGTGCTGAATAGATATATTTTCCAATGTTTAATGTGTTAATCATCTATCAGTTCAGTTTTAATAGTTTTATTCATCATCATCTTATCAGGTTCTATATTCAGTATTCTGTAGTATTTTCCGTCCCACTTTATCTTATCATAATCTTCTACGGGTACATAATATCTTACTTGAAAAGTTTTAGTATGTGCAAAAAATACTTCATCATTTTGGATTACTCTACTTCCGCCATCATGTACTAATCTTGCCTTTGTTGAATATTTAAGTACCCATTCTTCAGTTTGCTCACCATATTGGTTGTTTTGCAAAACCTTTTCATAAATTTCAATTGGTTCTGTAAGTAATCCTGCTCTCATAGTTCTTAAATATTTCCGTTTTTATAATCCCTGTATAAAGATAGTATGTAAGATAAAGAATTTGGAACTTCTACAACCGTATTATAAGCCACACTTTCACGGTTGCTATACATATTACCAACAAATAGAAGTATAGTATGTAGAAGGGGTTGAGGGACTGCCCCTTCTACTTCTATAAAATCTTCAAAAGTCCTATCAACATGCTTTTGTACTACCTCTTCAGCAACGGCTTCCAATTGCACAAGATAATCATCATCAGCAGTGTAATCTGCGTCAATGTTCAAGTGTTTCTTTATTGTTGCTAAATCTACAAGCATATTGAATAGTTTTTAAGTTAATGATTTATTTAAGCCTGATAACGGGTATTACCAAATGCAAATCCTTCAGGGCGGAGAACCTTTGCGTCAAAATAAGCATTGACAACAAGACGGACGCAGCCATTTACAGCCTGTGTATATTCATCAACAGTAATGTCAATGTCTCCCCAACTTGCAACAGCAAGATTTGAGAAATCACCATATACATAGGAACCTGCATCAACAACATTAGAAGTAGTAAAAGCAGGAACGCCATCTACCTCACCGCCTTCATAAACAAGTTGAGTATTCTTGCTTGACTTTGCCATTGCACGCAAATCAGCCTTTGCACCAGTGGAAAGAAGGTACTTCATATCACCATAAACATTAGCGTTTTCAACACCTGCTTCAATTGCACAAACCTTTGCAAAAGAAGTAGCATCTGCAAGCGTCTTGCCGTTGAAAATACCTGCTGGCTTTGTGGTAGAACCTGCTTCCTTACCAAAAATAGTTGCTTCAAGTTTATCATTAAGTGCATTGACAATATCCCTACGGATAGCGTTTTCTACACCAATGGTATCCTGTGCAAGAAGTTTCTTGGAAATATCAACATAAGCAGTAAGACGCTTTGGCTGGAGCACAATAGAAGTAAAAGTATTAGTGTGAGCACCAGCAGCAGCAATCTCATCAGCCCATCCAATATTACCCTTACCCATTACAGGTACGGCAACATCACCCATAGGCATACCAGTGTAAAACTTAACACCAAGTTTTGCAAGTACAGAATTAGCATAAAGGGGTTCAAGGATACCCTGAATTTCCTTCTCTACTACATCTTCACCTTCAGCGGCAACAGTGATTTCACCGCTTCTCTTTTCAGTATCAGCGTTGATACGGAAAGCCTTTGTACCGTTCTCCATAGCGGAACGGATTTCCTTTACAATAGAAATGTTTTCTTTCTTCATGTTATTAAGTGTTTTATTTGAATTATTTGTTTTTCTTTCTTCTGCATCTTCCTTTGGAAGTTCTTCATCATAAGCAGATAGTTTTTCTTTAAGTTCTTCAAGTTGAGATTTCAATTCTTTTATCTCTTCCTTGTTTTCATTAAACTCTTTTTCTTCATCTTCCGTCATTTCACGGATTTCAGCCTTACAGGTTTCAACAATCTCTCTACATCTTGTAATAAGTTGAGCCTGTCTGTCTTTAAGTTCAAGTGAATTTAATTTTTTCATATTATAAATAGTTGTTTATTGCAGATTCAACAAATTAAATGATAAATTCATCTAATTCCCTCATCATTGAATCATACTTATTATTTATCCTCTCACTTGCATCAACCATTTCTTTTGCTCTCTTACTACAAGAAGTAGCCAAATAAGCAGGTTCATAAACGGGTGATATATCAAAAAGCCTGTCAATCTTTAGGATTTCTCTCTTCAATACACCATCTTCTTTATACCATCTTTCTCCGCTTCCATCTTCAGGGAGTGTAAAAGCAAATGAACTTGTGGTTATTTCACCTCTTTTAAGGTGTTCAAGTAGTTCATCACCAATAGCGGTATTTGGTGCTTCAAATTCATAATAAAGTCCGTCTTCCCTTAATTCAAGTGCTAAACTTCCTTCACCATATCTACTCCTTGCAAGTACAGTATCTTCATTGTGATTAAACCTTGCAAAAATATCTGACTGCATAATGGTTTCATTTGTAATAGCACCCTTTCTGATTACTTCAATAAAGCCAATGTTTTGTGATTCAGTATCAAACTTTACAGCATAGCCACAAACAATCCTTGAATTGCTATCATCAGCAGGATTAAAGTCCCTTATTTGAACATTATTACCGCTTCTATTAAGTTCCTTATTCTCCATTTTCATTGTTTTTACTATTACTTATTTTATTATCCTCTATCTTTGTATAGGGTATTGCACATTCATCACCACCTTCAACAGGCTGCATTCCAAGATATTGCCTTGCTTCATTTATACTCATAATACCACTACCAGTTAAAGTAGTCAAATATGAAGCAGTAGTATTCATATCACCCTTAAGCAGATATTTTTCATCTAAATCTATATAAATAGTATTTGTTTCAGAGGGTTTAACAAGTTTTCTGTTAAATTCATCTTCTACCATTGTAATATATGGCTGAAGTGTGTGGGAAACAAATTCTATATTTGCTGCTTCAATACTGCTAAAATTGGCACCACTGTTATCACCAAGGAGTATAGGGTTGATATTGAAGTATCTTGCAATTTCTCTTACATTGAAAGTCCTTGATTCAATCATTTGGCTGTCATTGGCATTACTTGAAATTGGCTGATAACTCATATCATCATCAAGTATTACCAATCCACTACCTTTTTCTCCGTGTGTATCTTCAAAAGCCTGTCTTGCTTGTTCTTTTGCACCCCTTCTTGCACCTTTTATAGTTAAGGCACCCTGCAACGCACACCCGCTTGAATAATATTTTGAAGCAGATTTATCAGTAGCCTGTGAAAGTTTCAGTACCTGATTAGCATAAGTAGCAACAGGAATACCATTTACACCATCATTACTGTTCTTGTAAAGGTGAATAACATCTATTGGCTCAATTTTTCCTTTCTTAATAAAAGGTATTTGGTAGTAAATTTCTTGTTTAAGTTTATTGTAATTTACTACTACACTGCCATACTCACAATATACAAGATTTATAGGTGTTCCGTCCGCTGCTCTTTCAATATAAGCGTAGCCATTACCGTGCAAAATCACATCTGTAATGAGCATTTTCATAAAGTTGAACTTGCTAATCAGTCCATTTTTAAATAAATAGTTTATTGGGTGATTAAAATCAACATTATTATTTCTTTTTACTAAAATTGGTAATTGTGCAACGCTATTACTGATAAGTTCTGTAGCACCAAAAAAAGCGGATAATGAAGTTGCAGCAGCATCAAGTTTAAACCCCTGAAAAATTGAAGATATTGCAGAAGGTTCAGCAGGAAGCACGGGTTCATTTACCTCATTGCTTCTTTTGATTATTTCATATCCAAATAGTTTCATATATTATATTTATTTATCTTTTACAAAAATTATTATACACTATAAACTTCCCCATCTGATACTCCACCACTTACTTTATTTAGATAGGTACCCAACGCTTGAAGCATGGCAATTACTGGGTCAATTTTTTTACTTTGTTCTCCACCTGCTTTAACGGGCTTGCAGTTGTCATTCCAGTCATATTTCAATTCAACATTATTAAAGCACCATCTTACAGCAGGATTATAGTCAATGATAACTTTTCCTTGCCTTAAAAGCATTTCAAAAGTTTTTGTAGGGCGGTTGAAATTGCCTATTGCCTGTGAATATGGATATAGTGGTAATCCTTCTGCCGTAGCGTTTATTGCCCATTGCGTAGCATTCCAACTATCATATCCTATCCCTAATAAATATGTTTTATTATACAATTCTATCTGTTCTTTTAAAATAAAATCATAATCTACCACATTTCCGCTTGTACAAGTTGCATATCCTTGCCTCTTCCATAGTTTATATATTTCTGCATTTGTACTCTCTTCCATTGTTGTTTCAGGTAGATAAAGCCAGTTCTTAAACACATATTTATCAGGGTATATTTTTCTGTCAGGGTTTGGTGGAAACAATACAGAAGTAGCAGTTAAATCCCCAACAGCACTTAAATCAACACCCATATAGCAGTCCTCATCTTTGAAGTCCTCTATATCTATCTTTGCAAATGTTTCCTGTAGATAAGTATCAGGTATCCACACATTCTTTGTTTGACAGAACTGATTAAAATTCTTTGTCCTTACACCCACTTCCAACGCAGGATTATTCTTTGCTGCCTGAATCTGTTCCCTTAAATAATCTACATTGACGGTAGTACCTAAACTTGGGGCACACTTAATCCAATTTTCCTCATTTTCCCAATCATCATCTTTGTCAAGTTCATAAATAGCACTAAATTGTGTATCATCTACCTTGTCCCCACGCAATATATCAAGGCAGTTCAATCTGTGCTCATAACAAGGGTAGCCATTTAAAAGGAAACCTGCTGTGGTAATAATAATTGCTAATGGCTGCTGTCTCATACCTTGGGAAGATTTCATAACATTGTACAAGTCCCAACTCTTTGCAGCGTGAAATTCATCAAGCACAAAACAACTACTATTGTAGCCATCATTGCCCATTGCATCACTACTTAAAATCTGTATCTTGGATTTAGTTTTAGGTATTAAGATAGTGTCCCTAAAACGCTTGAATATTTTATTCTTTACATCACAAGATTCACAAAAATTTGAAGTAATATCAAAAGCAATCTTTGCCTGCTGCCTACTATTTGCTACTAACTCTATTTCAGCGTTGTTTTCACCATCAGCAATTGCACATAAGATACCCAGTGCTGCTGCAAAAGCCGTCTTGCCTGCCTTACGGCTTATCATAATAAATACATTCTTGCAAACCCTTAATCCGCTGCTTTTCCACTTCCAGCCAAATATATTTGCTACACACCATTGCTGCCATGGGAGTAATATAAATGGTTTGCCATTGTGCTTGCCTGTAGTGTGCTTTAATCTACTTACTACCCTTATCTTCTGCTCTACATCATCTTTGTCAAAATAAATATCTTCTCTGCTAAACCAATCTTTATATCTTTTGCAGGCTAAATAAATTGCTTCACATGATTTTATCTTTCCACTTAAAACATTATCCGCATATTCATTATAAGTATATTCCATTATTGGAGTAATTCATCTAAACCATCATCTTCAAGTTCATCATTCTTTATCTTTGACTTACTTAAAAGATTTAGCCCAAATGAATTAAGTAATTTGAAAAGATTTCCTTGTGCTTGATTTACCGTGGATAACGCAGGGTTTTTGCTTAATCTACCTCTGCCATCTACTTTTTCTAAACCATTCTTTTGTATATCTTCTTGGCACTTGCGGATAATGTCATAATTGAAGGCAATCAAGTCAAGTGAAACACGCCATTCCTCATTTATCTGTCCGTACTGACTTTCCAATCTACTAATAAGGTTTGACATATATTCAATTACCTGCTTATCATATTTTTTATATATTTTCTTTGCGTCCATAAAAATTGTTATTATTTCATTTTATTGCATTAGATATGATATAATTTCAGCCACCAGTGAAACTTTTATATTATATCTAATGTAAATAGTTCATTAAAGCAATAATGTTCAATATTTTTGAACGCTTATCATTTACTGAACAGATTTTTATTGTTTATTCACAAATCCTTTTTAAAGGCACTTGTTTTTCTTGTGCTATTACTTGTACCACCTTATAGATTAAAGTGTCTAAAAACGGCTAAAAAGTGGCAAAAACAGCGTATTTTATATAGACAGGGGTTTCCAAAATTTTGAAAATTTTCCGCTTGTGGAAAGAAAAGCAGGCGTGGGGTTTCAAGCAAGTCAATTAAAGTTTTGGGGTAGGGGGGAGTATTTTTTCCAAATTTTTTTTCTTTCTCTCTTCATTGTGTATTTCATGGTGGCAATCACTAC
>Ga0310691_10001547_pt1 | contig 34871 bp, 59 predicted proteins | sample 176DNAGHGlowgp2_FD_203887 | JGI IMG/M metagenome (GOLD analysis project Ga0310691, IMG submission 203887) | Sheep rumen microbial communities from Palmerston North, Manawatu-Wanganui, New Zealand - 1766 DNA GHGlow gp2 (v2) (version 2) | ecosystem: Host-associated > Mammals > Digestive system >... | reverse complement strand
TATTAGAAATGGCGATTCGTGAGTTGGAGTTCTGTATAGGAACTTCACCTTTTTGCGACATTAAAAGAATCAACAAAACATTGAAAATAATAAAAAAATCATTGACTCCGCCTAAGAAAAAGAGTATAAAAAAACATAGGCGGCTAGGGTCGCAACCGAAAGCATAGCAACTCACTATGTTGCCGCCAAAATAAATGAGTATTTATATGGAGATATAAAATGAAAGAAATATGGAAAACAATAGAAGGATATGAGAAATATCAAATTTCTAACTACGGAAATGTAAGACATTTAGATTTTCATAGACAGAGGTATTGTAACACTATAAAACAAAACAAGAAACCAAACGGGTATAAGAGAGTCATATTGTCAAAAGAAGGAATTACCAGAAGCTTATATGTTCACCGCCTTGTTGCATCTGCGTTTATTCCGAATCATGAAAACAAAAGATGTGTAAATCATAAAGACGGAAATAGAGAAAACAACCGTGTAGATAATCTTGAATGGGTGACACACTCAGAGAACTCTATCCATTCTTATAGAGTTCTCGGATACAAAATGTCCTTAGAGACAATCACAAAAATACAAACAAAGAGATCTCAATCATATAAAATGTCAGAAGAAACAAAGAGAAAAATAGGAATCAAAAACAGAGAACATTCATGCAAAAAAGTTTTATGCATTGAACTCGATAAAGAATTCTCATCTGCTGCGAAAGCAAGTGAGTGGCTGGGCCTCACAAAAAAGACTGTTTGTAAGGCCTGTAGGTGTAACAAAACTTCTGGTGGATATCACTGGAAATATTTAGGAGAAAACTAATGGGGAACGAAGTTCAAGTAATTGAAGACCAAAATGAAATAATCACACTACAGAAAAGACAATTGGATGCAATGGCGCACGGCGGATTGCTTCCAAAAGGATGTTCGCAAGCTGAAGCATTTGCAAGAGTAGTCGCAGGAGGGCAGCTCGGATTAAAACCTATCCAGGCATTGAACGGAATCGCAATGATAAATGGACATCCAACTCTACACTCTGATACAATACCGTGCGTGGTGATGGCATCAGGACTTGTGGTCGGAATGAAATATAAATTTGATGGTGAAGGAGAAAATCTTTCATGCACATTCTACATTAAAAGAAAAGGTATAGAGGAATGGCAGGAATGGACATACTCTATAGAAGACGCAAAGCAAGCTGGGGTAATGAACAATCCTGTGTGGAAAAACCATACAAGAAAAATGCTATTTAACAGAGCAAGAACATGGTGTATGAGAAATACATTTCCAGACGTGATAGGAAATATATATTCTGACGATGAAATAAAAGACATTGAATATGAAGAGAAACCTCACGAGAATCCTCTGGATCAGGTTCCAGACGAAATAAAATACGAGCCTATTGACTTGGATCAGGAACCGTCACCTGCGGAAAATGAAGAGCCAAAAGAGGCTGAATAAAAACAATGGGGCTTCGGCCCCTTTTTGCTTTTGGGAGGGAATATGTACAAAGAAGACGGAGTCCAGAAACAAATCGTCAATTATTTAAGATTTAAAGGTTTTTTATTTACAAGTCCGGCCGGAGGTTTAATTCATTCTTGGAAAACTCAAAGAGTGGCAAATTCGCTTGGATATATGACAGGGTGTGCAGACTTGATCGTTTTCATACCCAACGGATGTCTTCATATAGAGGTAAAAAGGCCGAAAATTTTAGCCGTGAGCAACAAAACAGGAAAAATGGTACAACGAGACGCAGGAGGGAAACAATCGCTATCACAGAAAGAATTTCAGGCCAAAATAGAAAAAATCCCCGGACATCATTATTTGATAGCAACAAACGTATATGATGTGGATAACTATATTAATAAAATGTGCATAACTCCATATTAACTAGATATTAAGAAATGATAGAATATAGATAGGGTTGCAGTAAGGTTCTGAATATGGGGTTCCCAAAGTCCTTACTGCATAAAAAAAGGGAACCCCTCCTATTGAGGGAGCAGTAAGGCAATGCAGTACAAGGACAACACGAAAATCATCATAGACAAGAGAAAGCTTGATATCCTTATAAGACTGGGATGTCCTGACAACAATCTCTTGGAAATTATAAAAAATGGTAAACTCATACGCACCGGCGATAAAATAATAGACGAGACGTTGGAATGCCTTATAGATGTAAGGACATTTGACAACTGGGGTGGGAAAAGAGACGGTGCCGGAAGACCAAGAAAAAATCAACTTGAAATTCAAGATGAAAATCAAGTTGGAAATCAAGATGCAAATCAAGTTGTAGATATAGATAAAGATATAATTAAATTAAATAATAATAATTTAAATAAATTAATAAAAAAAATGGTTTTAAAAGAAAATGAATTTTTAATTAATGACGAGTTCTCGTTAAAAAACATCCCAGAATATGAAATATACAAAAATGAAGTCGGGGAAGAAATAATCAAAGCTGTTCAGAGATGGCTAGTGGAAAAAAAATACGGCCAGGTGGTGGACAAAAACTTCATCTGCAAGCAAATAGTAAACTTTAGTAAAAGGAACGGACTGATATGAAAATTGAAGACATGATAGGAAAGATAATCAAAGCAAACTGCCTAGATATCTTAAAGCAACTCCCAGATAAATCCATAGATTTAATTCTAACGGATCCTCCATATGGAATAGGTGTCGGAAAAAAGACGTGCATTTATGACGGAAAAAAACACGGACACGCAGCAACAAATAGAAGAAACTATACAGAAAAGGACTGGGATAACGATATACCACCAAAAGAGATTTTTGACGAAATGATAAGGGTATCAAAAAACCAAATAATCTTTGGCGGAAATTACTTTGTTGAGTATCTAACAAACTCTCCGTGTTGGATAGTATGGGATAAGATGAACGGAAACAATGACTTTGCCGATTGCGAACTGGCCTGGACAAGCTTTAAATCCGCCGTCAGAAAATACGAATATATGTGGAATGGAATGCTTCAACAAAATATGAAAAATAAAGAGATAAGAATTCATCCGACACAAAAACCGGCAGACCTTCTGGCAATGATAATAAGAGATTACTCGAAAGAAAATGAGCTGATCCTAGATTGTTTTTCAGGAAGCTGTTCGACAGCAATTGCTTGCAACCGGATGGGAAGAAGATTTATTTGCATAGAGATCGACGAGGAATATTGTGAACTCGCACAAAAAAGATTAGATGAACAACAAAGACAGGGAGTATTATTCTAATGGCAAAGAATAACATATACAAATTCAATAAATACTTCGGAACAAAAGTGTATATATACCGGCCGGATATGGCAAAGATACGTCCGGACCTATTATACACTCTCAAAGGAAAACCATTTTTTGAGGACCGGCAAGAAACAAAAGAAATAAAAGATAAGATAGAAGATATAAGGGACATGTTGGTATGGCAAAAACTCCGAAGGATAAAAAAATAAAAAAAGATTGACTTTGCCAAAATAATTGGCTATGATTGATAGTGTAAATAAGGCAACTTTTTAGAAAAGGGGAAACAATATGGAAATGGAACCAAAAATGGAAATCATTGCAGAAGCAGACAAAGATCCAAAAAACCAAAAACTTCATGACGACAGACTTGTGTCATATATGGAAAGAATTGAACGACTGGAAGAAGAAAAAAAAGACATCCAAACAGACATAAACGATATATACTCCGAAGCAAAAGGCTGTGGATATGATGTCAAAACAATGAGGGCGGTTCTAAAACTGCGTAAAATGAGCCAGGCCGATAGAGACGAACAAGAATTTCTATTGGAAGAATACAAAAAAATGTTGGGAATGTAAAAATGATTACAGAAATTGAAAGAATTAGAAAAAAATTTAAGGCAAGCCGGAAACAGTTTGGCGAAGTCTTTGTTGGTAAGAGCGAAACAGCCATAAAATACTACGAAAAAGGAAAAGTGAAAGTTCCGGAAAGCGTGGAAAGTTTGGCCAGGGCCTGGGAGTATGCATTGGATCAGATTAGGGGGGAAGAATGGCGGAAAAAGAATACAAAGTGATGCTCCTCGATAGAACTGTCAAAAACACAAAATTTATATTTGAAAAAATAGACAGCCAACTCGAAATGTATAAAAGAGCATACGCTACGGAAATGTCAATAATGAATGAACAACCAATTCCATTGTTCCAGTTCGAAGATCAACAAATATGCGTAGCGTTCACAAAAGAATTCGAACTCCTTGGATTTTTAGCTTTTGGATTTAATCAAATAAGCAGAATACTTTTTATAGAACACGTTTACGTTGTCCCAAACTACCGGAAAAAAGGTGTTTATTCCATTATGCTGAAAAGGATGGAAAAGCTTGCAAAAGACATAAAAGCAGACAAACTGTGCTCTTTTATTTTTCAAAAGAACTGGGACTCATTGCAGACACACCAAAAACTTGGATTTAAGCCGACAATGATGGGATATTTTAAAGAGGTGAACAATGATAATTAACGGAAAAGAATGGCAGATAAAAGAAATTGTTCTTGAGGAACTGATACCAAATCCGGAAAACCCTAGAACAATAACAAAAGAAAACTTTGAACGTCTTAAGGGAAAAATACAAAGACAAGGATTTCGAGGAGTCATTTGCGTTGATAATAACAACATAATCCTTGGCGGAAACCAAAGATATGCAGCGTTAAAAGAACTCGGATATGGAAAAGAAAAGGTCCCGGTAGCGGTTCCAATGTTTAAAATGACAAAAAAGGACCGGCAAGAAGTAATTGTAACCGATAACCTCCCAGACGGCGACTGGAATATGGAACAGCTCGCAAATCAATACAATACAAGCGACCTAATTGAATGGGGCCTTGATGTGCCTTGGACTGAAGAACCTCTCGACGCTGAAAACCCGGAATCGAATGAAGACAACTTTGATGTCAATACAAAAAACATAAAAATCGTTTTTAAATACAAGGACTCGCACGAAATCATTGATAAATTTATACGAGAAATGCAAGAAAAATATCCTGAACTTTTATATGAGGTTGAGATAGATGACTAAAAAAAATAAAGTTTATAAGAGGTTCCAAGAAATTGCAGCCGGTCAAAACACAGACGCAAGCGATGAATATTATACACTATATCACTCTTTCATGAATTTATTTATAGAAGTTTTATGCCGATATAACAAAGGTCATATATATAAAGTTATAATATGCCCTTGTGATAGCCTTACAAGTATCTTCCGGGAACTCGAAAATTATAAAGGGTTAATTGGAAATCCAAAGATAATATATTCATTCTGGCCGGAAAAGGATTGGAAAGACTACTTTGATATGGACTACGAAAAAGAATATGGCTGTAAAGCGGACGAAGTGCTTATATTTACAAATCCACCGTTCAAAGGATTAAGCATTTTACTTCCCACAATCCAATGCGATTATTTATTATTTGGATCCAATGCGGTCGGTATAGTAGGAAATATCCACGCAAAAGAAACAAAAATATCATTATATAGGAAAAATAATGAGGAATTTGATGGAAACGCAGATAATGTAAAAGAAAGATATGGAAGAGTATGCACACTTTTCTACTCAAATAAAAAATTCCTATCTACCGGAAAACAATATAAAAATACGAGAAAAAACAAGGAGTCTATCCTGTTTGGAAAAGACAGACTTAAACGGATTAAATAAAGTTGAAAAAAAATAAAAAAAATACTTGACATAGCCATAAAAACAGGCTAAAGATATAATCGTAAAAACATACAAAGGAGACTAATATGAAAAACGAAAAATTAAGAGGATGCCTGTGTTGGTTCTGGAATTACAATCCAAAAGAAAAACGCGTAGGAATTCTTGCTGATATATACGACGACGGAGAATCACCGACAATTTATTATGAACTCAATGGCGGATCGTTTTATAACTGCGAACCGGCCAGTAGAGACGATTTCTCATTCTATAACAATAACCCACTGCAGACAGCAAAAGAAAAAGCAGCAGAAAAAATAATCGAAACAATCGATGTTTATTTTAATGAAATAAAGGAAGAATACAAAAATGACCTTCCAAACTATGTGGTTGGAATGATTAAAAATCATGAATGTCAAGCTTGCCTTGAGTCCTTCGAGGTGCAAAATGCAGTAAAAAAATATATGGAGTTAATGTAATGACAGATTGCGAAAGGATAATTGAATACATGATATTCCATAAAGGGATAACAGTAGCAGAATGCCGGGACAATTTAGGAACGACAGAATTGAGAAAAAGAATATCTGAAATAAGAAGAAAAGGTTTTAAAATATTTGATAGATGGGAAGAAGGATATAACAGGGTTGGAAAAAAAACACATTTCAAAAGATACTTTTATATAGGAGGGCCAAATGATTAAAAACTTTATTATAGGGTTTACATTAGGATATCTGGTTGTTGGAATTTTTATGATAACAGCCATGACAAACAAACATAACATGGAATTATATTATATGGAGGACAGCAATGATTAGAGAGTTAAAATTAATTTATAAAATATGGAAATGGGCGGATAAGACTTTTCCAAATGCAACCGAACTCGATCAAAAGGAAAAGCTAAAAGAAGAAATTAGAGAATACAATACCGCTTTGAAAAATTACATCAAGTCACCATATCCACGCAGACCAAAGTACACAAAGGCTGTATATGATGAAATGACCGATGTCATTATAGCTTCAATAAACTGCCTTAAATATCCAGAATTTTACGAGCGTGTTGCGGTAAAGCATAGCATTAACACCCACCGCACTTGGAAAAACAACCATCATACAGGAGATAAATAATGTGTTCAGATTCAATGGGAGAAATATACAGATATGAAGCGGAAACTTTACGCAAAATAGTACATCAATGTGCCGACATTTTATTTAAGTATGGCCACACATTCGAAAAGGCCGATAGAGATAAAACGATAGAACTGTTAGCAATCATAAAAAACAGAAAAGATCTTGATGATGTTTATAACTGGATGGTTCCAAAACCAGAGGTAAAGTTTGAAAAAACAAAAGAAAATATACATTCAATGATTTTTACTGATGATGTTGTTCAAGACAGATACGATAAACTAAAAGAAGAAAACACCAAGCTCAAAGAACTGCTGAAAGAGTGCAAACGACAGTTTGAAGAAGTGGAACTATATAGATGTGATGTTGCAGATACAGACCAAGAGGATTGGTTTAAAATTTCAACAAATCAAGCCAATGTTGCGAATAAAATGATTGCTAAAATCAACCAAGTATTAGGAGAAGAATAATGGATAGATTAAAATATAGAGTTTGGAATAAAGAGCGTAAGTGTTTCTTCAATGATGATGAAGTGGTTATTTATCCAAACGGAGAAGAAAGTTTTTTTAATGCGGATTATGATTTTACCGAATGTGTAGTTGAACAATGCACCGGCTTAAAAGACAAGAACGGCAAGCTTATTTATGAAGGGGATTTAATAAAAGAACCTTCAAATAAATATCCATTAGAAATATACTATGATAAAGGTGCTTGGCTAACAAGAGAATATAGAAAAAACGGAAACAACGAACAACTTTTGTATGCTTTAATAAATTGCTATGGTGTTGAAATTATCGGTAATATTCACAAGAACGCTGATATGTTAGGAGAAGAATAATGATAGATTTATGGCTTTCTATAATAAAACAAGTTCTCTTATTTATAATATTAGGAACTTCGGTTTATGCTTTCTCGAATGGGGAGCAAATGGCGGCAATTTATTTTGCTTTGATGTATATTTGTTTGAGGGATAATGAAGAATGAAAAATGATTTATACTCAAATTGTTTGAGAGAAGATTTAAGACTTTGGAAAAAAGAGGTAGGTGCAAGCTATGATGATATTGCAGATATTCTTAAATGTTCTAAATCCCATATTTACGAGTTCTTGAAAAGAAAAAAGTCATTAAGTTATGAACTTGGAAAAAATATTGAATGCGTCATAACGACTTGGACTGAGCAATATTTTGTAGTATATAAAACCCAAAAAAGACTATTAAAGAAAAAGGAGAATGAAGAATGACACAACGTATATTTGACATTGAAAACGAAAAAGATTATGCAGATTTATGGGATATTGTGCCAGAAAACATAGTAGCAATAGAAAAATCAATACAAAATTCTGCGATATATAGAACTGATTTAGGAATTAGGTCAGGTTATCAATATATCAAAATCAACTGGCATGATAAAACCGAAATCACACGACCAATACAGGAAGCAACTGAGCAAGATATAGGAAAGTTGTGCTATTTTTGGGGAAATGATAAAAACGACTATGCTTATGGCATACTTAGAAGTATAGGAACTGAAAAAGGAGAAAAATATTATACCATAGATGATGCAGATGGTGGGCTGTATTTTGAACACGCAAGGCGGTTGACTAGACAAGAAATTGAGGAATTATGTTAAGATGAGTATATTTAAGAGTATTTTAGACATAGCTTCAACACCAATTCGCTGTGTTGGAGAACTAGGCAAAGATTTAAGTTCTTTGGCAGATGATAAAAAAGATGGCTTAGACGGTATATTGTCAATCGGTACATTGGGAATGTCTAGTATTGCCAAAGGTATTGTCAAATCTTTAGAAAAAGCGGGAGAGGATTTAGATGATGACTAAAGAGAGAATAACTTGTCGTGAATACTGTAACAAATGGAACGACATAGACAAAGATTGTGAGATATACGGAGAACACCACCCGTGTCCGAGAAAATGTACTATTTATAAAAACGGACTTATTATTGAAGATAACACGCCACACAAGGAAAGCACAGTTTTATTTTATGAGAAGGAGCAGACAGATGAGCTTGTATAACATGATATATGGAATGAACGGAAGTTTAGCTTTAATTTTAAGCTGTATTCTTGGGTTTAGAATTGATGAAGAAATCCCAAGATTTAGAGATGTTTTTCTAAAAGCAGAAGATTGTCCTTATGAAGAATATGATTTCATAATCTACACCAGAATGGGCGGTGGTAATTATGAATGTTGGGAAGAATATAAAGAAGATTGTGATTGTCCATACCATAGATTGTTGAAAATTGAACAACAGAATTGGTACATAGGTGGCTATGATGATGAAGATGATTGTACATACAGAAATCTTGTTGGCAAATTTACCCCTGAACAAAAGAAACTATTTGATGAAGTAAAAGAAAAAGGGCTTCAGGTAATTGAACAACAAACAAAAAGACTTTTCCCAAAATTATTCAATAAGGAGCAGACAGATGAGCCACAATCCTAAAACAATCATACCTTTTTCAAATGGCACAGAATACGAAATTTGGAACAAAGACGGTCAATGCGAGGGTTGTTATAGGTATGGCAAAGAAGAATGTAGATGTCCGCTAGAAAGCAAGCTAATAATGGGGGAGATACCGCTTAAACTTGCTTTACGAATGGGTTTTGATGAACAAGGAAATCCGCCTAAAAGATTAAAATGTTGGCGGAAATATAAAAAGAAACATACAGATAGAAATACAGGAGAACTATTTTGAGTACTAATCCTAACACAGTTAAAAGCCAAGATGATTTACCAACCACCAATGACGGAAAGAGGTCAAGTGATGTCCTATTGTCCACGATTGAAGAATTGGAACGAACCAAGAAACAGCTAGAGATTGCTGTCGAACAGCTTAAAGATACTTATATTATCTGTTTCAGAAATAAAGATAGTTTATTACGCACACCAGAACACAATATCATCAGTGGTATAGAAAGAGATTGTGCTATTTCCCTACAACAAATCGAGGAGTTAAATAAATGATGACAGAAATAACTCATAATTTTGATGAAGAAGAAATATCAAAGTTATCCGTTGGTGAAAAGATACAAAAAGGATATTATGAGGTTATTAACGAGGAAGAATGGCAAAAGGATATGCGAGCCAAGTATGGTAATATGTCCGAGAAATGCGAGCGTTTGCAGAAACAGCTAGAGATAGCCATATCTTATCTTGATGTTATATATGGTTTAAGAGGTGGGGGATGCTTTAATTGTGTAGAATTTGCAAGACGTGCAAGAAACAAGATAAAGGAGTTAGATAAATGACTAAGTTTATAAAACTACACCTAAGAAGACCTCGTATGAAAGAAGAATATAAGGGAAAACGATTTGGTGTTATAAGGTATCAAGATGGTTGGTATGATGATAAGAATGAAGAAATATATTTTAATGTTGACAACATAGAATCTTTTTCAGACTATAAAGTAAATGATTTAGATGTATGTGAAACAGCTAATGAAATTTTACAGGAATTAAACAAATGAGAAAAATAGATAATCATTTATTTGTAGTTGATTCGTGGTGGTATCCTATCTGTGTTTATTCTTATGCGAATAGAGGAAATCTACAAACTATCGGTATTGTAAAGGTAAAGGACACACTAACCGAGCAGGAAAAGTATTATATCGGTGTCGGTATGGGGGATAATCAGTTTTTTGACGAAGAATTGATTGCTAAAGGTGGCGCACCTTTTTATCCTAGTATTTTTAAGGAACTAAACAAATGAAATCATGGGCTGTCGCCACTATCGGCAAACCAAGACTTGTTTCAAAACTGGCAGCCCACCTCGTTTCCATCCCCCAAAATTTATAAACGGACGCATTCCGCTCTGGCAAGTTGGGGAAGATGGGATAGACCAAGTTGCTTGCCGGAGGTCAATGCGACAGGACACTCCTTATTATTCTTTGAGGGGAAGAATAATCGGCTATCCTGCCAGAAATGGTCAAGCCTACTGTTCTGTTTTTTATTGAGGTAAAGGATAGCACCCCTCACAAAAATTTTAAAAGGGAGAAAAAGATGAATGACACAGACATATCATACTATCGATCAATAGATGTTCTTAACAGAATTGATAAAGAACGTAAAAAAATGAAACTCGGAACATCAAAATTCAGCCGCATTATTGGAAAGTGCGACGCTTGGTGGGCCGTAAAATACGGAGAAATTATTGTTTTAAGACTTAGCACAGTACATGAAATTGCAAAAAAGATAAACGTCAGTATGGAGTTTTTAATGTATGGGAAAAACTATGGGCCATATAAAGAAATCAATCTGGATGTTAAAAAGATAGCACAATATACCAGAAAAAAAACACTTTATCTCAATGTATCCTTGAAATCTATAATTTCTCGAATTAGAAATGATAAACAGAAAGACATAGGAATAAACACATTTTTCCAAATAGAAGAAAACATCAATAAAAATTTGTTGAAAATTATCTCAAACAGTTGAAAAAATATAAATAATGCCATAAAATAAGGTTGTTATTAATTTAAAAAAAGGGGGAACATATGAAAACTTCAGAATGGGTATCGATTGGACATCCGGACAAAATCGCAGATTTTATATCAGAATATATATTGGACCGTTACATTGAAAAGGATCCAAAGACAAGATATGCTGTGGAGGTTCAAATTAAAAACAATCACGTTTGCTTGGCCGGGGAGGTCAGAAGTAGATGCGAATTTCATACATTGGAAATTGAAGAGTTCGTAAGAACAGCAGTTAACGTGATTGGATACACTAAAGATTACCAGAAAAAATTCGGCAAAGAATGTACAATCTGTGGCGACGATTTAGTGATTGATAACTTTATTGATGAGCAATCACCGGATATTGCTGTCGGAGTCGATAAGGATACATGGGGTGATCAAGGAATTTTCTTCGGATATTATTGCGGACAGACAATAGACGGTATGGGATGGGACCACTGTCTTGCAAAAGAAATAGGAATGAAAATATACGAAAATGCTCTTCTACCGGACTCCCCATTAGGATTGGATATAAAAACGCAAGTAACAGTATCAGATAATGAGGTAGAACAAGTCATTGTGGCTGTTCCGACATTAACAGGAAATGAAGAATACGTTAAAATTGTCAAAAAGATTATAAAATCTATCTGCAAACCAAAGAGAACAATTATCAATGGAACCGGAGAATATCATATACACGGCCCAGTAGGTGACTGTGGAACTACCGGCCGCAAATTAGCGGTAGACTTCTATGGTGGAAACTCTCGTATAGGTGGAGGCTCGCCATGGACGAAAGACGGCAGCAAGGCAGACCTTACGTTAAACATATTTGCAAGAGATTGTGCAAAATCTTATTACGACGAAATTTCGGATGTAACAAGAGTTGGACACGTGGAGTCTCAATTGTCATGTTGCATTGGACGTCAAGATATTATTTGTGATTGTTCTGCATATGATGACTACGGAAATAAGATATGTAGCATTACAAGAAAAGCAAAAATTAAGCCTTCAGACTTGATTAAACTTTATAATCTTGATAAACCAATTTTTTCTGAACTATGTGTCAACGGATTACTCACAGCCGTAGACCATAAAGTTGACTTATAAGAACGGACAAACTAGCCACTTTAGGAGGCAAAATGGGAAAAGAAAACACGAAAGAAGAAAACAGAAAGAAAAGCACACAAAACCTTCGTCCATTTCATACATTGTCACCGGAGAAAGCAAGGGAAATCCGTTCAAAAGGAGCTCTTGCGGCCACCGAGGTTAAAAAGAAAAAGAAAACATTTAAAGAGATAATGGAGTGGCTTGGAAGCTGTCCAGCCACCGCTCAAGAAAAAGCAAACTTCTCAAATATCTTTCCGGACGTGGATGAAGAGGTAACAAAAGACATTCTTGTGGCGGCCGCTCAATATCACAAAGCCATAACACGGCTTGATACAAAAGCGGCAACTTTTATTCGAGATACAACCGGCCAGAAACCGGATACAGTCATTACTGGGTCTGTCACCACCGAAAAAGTTTTTATAACACCAGAAGAAAAAAAAGCCACGCTTGACCATATCGCCGAGGTCATAGCCGATGGAAATCAATAAAGAATATCTCGGCCATCTTTTGTTAGAACAAGGTTTTAAGACCTGGTTTTTGTATATGTTCCGCGTTATAGAAGGAAAACCTTTTATTGTCGAACCAATCCACGATGACATATTCGAACTATTTGAAGAAATCCATAAAAGAAACATAAGACGTGCAAACCTCAACGTTCCACCGCGGTCCGCAAAAACAACAATGTGTAAATATTTCATAGACTACTCATTGCTCAAAAACCCAAAGTGTAAATTTATATATACATCATTTAACCAAAACCTCTTGAGTGATATATCTAAAGAAATGGCAAACATGATGGAAAACCCCATCCATAAAGCTATGTACCCAACAAAATATTATTCTGAAGAATTTGAAAGTGATCCAGTAGACAGCTTCTGGCGAGAATACATATCAAGAGAAAACCACAAAAACACATACACAAACCGAAAGATAACCACGGCCCAGGGTGGGGAGATATTATTTGCAGCCGTCGGTTCTCAAATCACCGGATTTGGAGCAAGCGTAAGAGGTGCAACAGAATTCTCCGGTGGAATTATACAAGATGACCTTAACAAACCGGCAGACATCCACTCTCAAACAATGCGAGACAAAGTTCTTCGCTACTATGAGGAAACGCTTCTCTCACGTTTAAACGACTCCAACGGACTCATACTCAACGTTCAACAAAGACTTCATATTGAAGACATAAGCGGATATTTAGAAAGAAAATATAAGTTCTTTACTCTACGTAAGCCATTGATCGATATACACGGAGAATGTCAAATCCCTTCACAATATACGGCCGAACGTATTGAAGAACTTAAATTTAACGAAAGTATGTTCCAAGCACAATATCAGCAAGAACCGATTGCCGAACGTGGACTTATTATCAAGCGTGACTGGTGGAAATGGTATGATCGAGATAAAACTGACGAATTTGGTAATCCGCTCAACCCAGTAAACGGCCAAATTATTATGACGGCCGATACCGCATTTAAGGTAACTAACGGAACTGACTACTCGTGCATTCAAGTATGGGAGCTCAGAAAAGAAAAGATGATTATGCGTGAGATGATGGTTGACAAGTGGGAATTCCCAGAACTCATTGAAAACGCAAAAATGTTGTGGGAAAAATGGCAGAACCCAAACTTTTTAAATCGAGCTCAGTATTTCTTTATTGAAGACAAGGCAAGTGGCTCACCACTTCAGCAGACACTTATCCGTGAAGGAATAAACGCAATTGCGTGGCGTCCGGGAGACTACGAATACCCTGACGACAAAGTCGGCCGCACAAAAACAATGTCGTGGGACATCTTCCGCGGTATGGTATACCTACCATTAAACGACAGAATGTCAGAATATCTGGTAAATGAGTCCGCTCTATTTGCAGAAGACGACAGCCAAAGCCATGATGACTCCGTCGACGCAGCTTCAATGGCCCACAGTATATGGAAATTCTACGGAGGAGGAAGTGGATAAAATTGACAAAACCGCAAAGGTGTCGCAGAGATATTCCCTTCACCTCTTGAAAAATAAAAAAATGTATCTTATACTCAAAAAAAAGGAGTAAGACTATGGCCAAGAAATCAAAGAACCCCCTAAGCATCGTAAAAGTTGGCAACGCTATGACACAAGGAAATGGTGGAAACACCATCCAAGATAGAGGTGCTATTCAATATACTGCAAACTTTTCATTAAATCCTTATTTTAATAATAACTATTTTTATAGATGGCAATCATACACGGCCCTATATTATACGTCATGGGAAGCTAAAAAGATTGTTGACATTCCAGTAGAAGATGCATTTAGGATTAAACCAAATTTTGTAGGATTAAAAGAGGAAGAAAAGGTTAAGATTTTGAACGAGTGTGACAAACTCGGAGTTTTTGATAAAATGAGACGTGCGGCAATTCAAGAAAGACTTCTCGGAGGTTGTGCAATTCTCATTGGGGTGGCAGAAGAACAAGAGGATCCTAGCGAGCCGCTAGATGTGAAAAGCATAGAGGAAGGAGACCTCAAATTCTTGAACGTTGTCTCTCTTAATCAATTAAACAACCCACAATTTAATTCTGATCCTTTTTCTCCAGAATACGACAAGCCGGAATACTATGACATCAACGGCATAAAGACACACGTTTCAAGATTGATTATTTTTGATGGTAACCCATTATTTAACTATACCACCCAAAGACTATTCCAAAACTTTAGAATTAATCCTCAAGGGTTTGGGGAGTCCGTTCTCGTTCCGATTTGGGATGCAATTCAAAGATGTGTTGGCACTCAACAGGCAGCATATCAGCTCGTCCAAAAATCAAGCGTGACACTCGTCAAATCAGAAAACCTTATAAATCTAGAAGGAACCAAAAAAGGAGAAGAAGCTGTAAGAATGTTGGAAGATATGGCGGCAATGGTAAGCATTTACAGAGCAGCTATTATAAAAGGTAAAGGTGTGGACGTTGCAGAAAACGCAGCTTCCTTCGGTAGTGTTCCAGAAATGGTGATGACATACCTACAGACACTATCAGCGGCATCCGACATACCGGCGTCAAGATTTTTAGGACAAGCTCCAGGCGGTCTGAACGCTACCGGCGAAGGAGACCTTGAAAACTATTATAATATGATTGCAGCATATCAAGAGCAATCACTCGATCCTAAATACGAAAAATTATTTGATGTTCTCGGCCGGTCAGTCCTTGGAAGTGAAAAATGGGAAAGCATTCGTAAAAACTTTGAAATTGAGTTCGAAAGCTTATGGAACCTCGACGGAACAGAAAAGGCAACTGTTGATCAGACATATGTCACAATCCTTCGTGATTTGAAGACAGACGGCATCATACCGGCAGAAAAGGTCGTTGAAGAAATAAACTCCAGAAAGATATTTAATACCGAACTCAAAGAGGAAGACATTCAAGACCTTATGGACATTGAAGAAACTGATCCAAACGACCTAAAGGATAAAACCGACGCAAAATTTAAGGAATTAGCTAATGGCGGTAGTAATTCTGAACAAAAAGCCAAAGAAACAGAGTAGCCGATACAAGGAACTCAAACCTATTGACGAGCCAATCAGCGTCGAGTGGGAAGCCAGACGAACCCTCGTTAATATGATTGATCCAATGGCCAAAGACGTTGAACAAATACTTCAAGAAATGAGGGGAAGTAACCCTCAAGAGATTGGAGTTGTATTGGATGCACTCCGAAAACAATATGAGTTCGATTTTGAGCAAAACGCTGATTTAATAGCAAAAAGGTGGACAAACCACGTTAACGATTTAAACAAACGTCGAACTCTTGAAAATCTTCGCAAAGCGTTAGGGATTGACATTGCCGACATTATTTCTGAAGAAATGCAAGAAGACCTTGATGTCATGAGATATGAAGCGGCGAACCTTATAAAAACAATCCCTCAAGAATATATGTTCCGCGTGGCTGATAGAGTACTGCAGGCCTACAAAGGCTTGCCTATGCCGGAAAATCGTACACTTGCTCAACAAATAAAAGAAGAATTTAAGGTCACAAAAAATCGGGCCAAAGTTATTGCAAGGGACCAAACAGCAAAAATGAACACATCAATGTCCGCAATTCGCCAACAACAAATAGGAATAACAATGTACATATGGAGGACCGTACGAGATAGGAATGTAGTAGGAACTCCCGGTGGCAAATATCCATATAACCCCAAAAACAAGCTTCACAAAAATCATTACATTATGGAAGGAGTCCTATGCCGGTGGGATGACTCCACTGTCTACTCTCAAGACAAAGGACAAACATGGAAAAAAAGAACGTCAGAAATGCCTAAAAACCATCCCGGAACAGACATTATGTGCCGATGCCGTGCTGCTCCGTTTGTCGACATAAAGACATTTAAAGCGATGTGGACTGTTGGGAACTATTGACAATTAAAAAACAGCTGTTAAGATTTAGAAAAGAGGTGTATTTATGGAAGTAGTTTCAGAAAAAGTAAAGATTGGAAATAATTACGTCGTAAATGACGACGGAATAATGACCATAAAAGCGTGCATCCTCAAAGAGGGTGTGTTCCCTTATCTCCAGGACGAATTTCTTGAAAATGGTGTAAAAGAGCCGGTCGGTGTCTTAATACCGGCTTCTGAATTTACACAAAATGCCTTAAAAAGTGGGGAGGGAGACGAGGTTATCGTTGGAGACCACGATTGGAGAACTTCAGAAAACGCAAGGAAAGACGGAAAAACAGTTGGGAACATTTCCGGTAAGTTATACACAGAAGGTGGAAAGATTTTTTGCGAGCTTCATATCAACGATAAAGAAACTGTTGATAAGATTCTCTCGAAAGAACTTGTCGAAATATCAGCCGGATATCTGGCCGACTTCGAGCAAGAAGACGGAATATATGAAGGGGAACCTTATGCATACCGTCAAAAAAACATCGTATTCAACCACGTCCTACTTTTGCCGGTAGGTGAAGGTAGGTGCGGTGCAGATGTTAGAGTTATTAACAGAAAATTAGGAGAAACCAAAATGGCAAAAACATTACGTGTCAAAATCGGTAATATCGATAAATCTGTAGAGTTTGAAAACGAAAATGACGCAGCAAAGGCTGAAGAATTGGTTGAAGAGGTAAAGAAAACCTCCGCAGCTGATGTTGAAAATGCATTAGAGGAAGTTAAAACTCTTCGTGAAGAGATCGATACAAAGAACGCCGAACTCGACGAAAAAACCAAATTGATTGAAGAATTCAAGAGTAAACTTGAAGAGGCCCTGTCTCCAGAAGTCCAAGAAGAATTGGCTGAGGAACTGGCCGAACAAAAAGTCGCCGAAAACGAAGTCATTGAAACTGAGTTTGAAGACGAAGAAAAAGACGAAGTAAAGAACGAATGTAAATCTTTGAATAGAAAAGCTCGTATTCTTTACTTAGCAGAAAAAGTTCTCAACAAAAAAGGCTTTGACTCCTCTTCCATGAGCGAGGACAGAAAGATTGGTGCGTTCCAAGCCATTGCTTTGGAAGCTCACAAAAAAGTTGAGAATAGCAAGAAAAACGAGAAAAAATACGTTCCCGGTTCAAAAGCATTGAACGCAAAAGCACCGGAGACAGGTGTATCTCGTATGTTTAGTTTCACAGGTAAAAAATAGGAGAATAAATCATGTCAGGAATTTATCAAGGATCAAAATTCGGATTTGTTCAAAGTGCTGTTTACGACCAGATGGGTATTTCCCAAGAAGGTCGTTTGGCAAACGCTTCGGACATCAATCTGTGTGATGGCGTCTCTGTCGGTGAAGCAAATGGCATTGGTGTTGGTCTCGGTGTTACCATTTCCGCATTAAGCGGTGCTTTGAAAGCAGGTATCAATGATGAATGCTTAAAATTGCCTACATCTTCTTCAACCGCAGCAGACTTCGGTGGTATTTTAGTCGCAACAGATACATTGCGTACAAATGAAGACGGCCGTAACTATGTCGGTGCTCAAGAAATCGGTACAGTTTTAAGAACCGCTCGTGTTGGTGGCCGTATTTGGATTAAGGCTCAAGAAGCTTTGACAAAAGGTGGATCCATTTACTGGATTGTGAACAACGCAACAGCACACGGAAAAGAAATCGGTGGATTTACCGGAACATCTCACAGTTCAGATACAGTAGAATTGACAAACTTAAAAGTTTGCTCTGCTGCTGATGCCGGTCAATTAGCATTGGTAGAAGTTCTCGGCGAAGTAAAGAACGCCGACTTGTCTGCATACTTAAAGAGTGCTGATGCAGCTTCTACATATCAAGAAAAATTAACAGCCGGTGACTTTGTTGCTATCGACAGCGATACAAATACCATTACAACGACATACACTGCCGGAACTGGTATTGCTATCGACGAAAACGGCGAAATTTCAGCTAGTTAGTAAGGAGAATATATCATGTCTTTATCATATGGAAATCAACCAAATGTATCTGCAGCAGAAATTGCGTTCTCGATTTATACTGCAGTAGACGCAGCCTTCTTTGATGTTGAATATCCGGAACACGACTGGTACAAGGTTGTAAAACAAGACCAAGTAATCGACAACATCAATCCAGGTGCGACCTCTTATGCAGCAATCACTCGTGACCGTCAAGGTACAGCTGCCTTCGTAGGTAAAAGCGAAAACAACAACATTCCAAAAGTATCTCAGTCTATGGGTTCAATTAACTACCCAATGGCTGCTTCTGCCGTAGGTGCTACGTTGAACAACGAAGATGCTCGTCAGTATGCATACGGGTTCAACTCAAACCTCGCTCAAGACTTAGGTGAATGTATGCGTATTGCCTGCGATAACCTCGTAGAACAAACAACTTTCTTCGGTGACGCTTCTGTAGGTTTCCGCGGTTTCTTAAACTATGACGGAATTACAGTAACAAACGCAGCAGCTACCGGTACAGGAAATGCAACAGCATGGTCATCAAAAACAGCAGCTAACATTGTAAAAGATGTTAACGACGCAATTAATAAAGTATGGAAGGACTCCAAGGGTGTGTTCTTGCCGAATACAGTATTTATTCCGTTGTCTCAATTTGCTCTCATTAACCAAATTCCATTTGCATTGGAAGGTGGCCAGGCATTGTTATTGAGTGCTGCAGAATACCTCAAAAAGAATAACACATATACACAGCTCCGTGGTCAAGATTTGGAAATCATCCCAATTCGTTATTTGGCCGGTGCCGGTGTAGGTGGTGTGGACCGTATGGTTGTTCAGGACCGCAGCAAGCGTAACCAAGGCTTGCCGTTCCCAATGCCGTACACAGTACAACCTCCGGTACCAGTTCCATTAGGAGCCGAGTTCTATGCTGAACAAAAGCATGGTTCATACTTTATTCGTCAAAACTTGTCTACATTGTACGTAGATGGCATTTAATATCAGATAAAGGGGAAACAAAATGGCCAAAAGAAAAGAAAAAGTAACCGCAGAAGTCGAAGTAAAAGAAGAGAATGTTGTCACTCTGGAAAATACGGAGACTTCTGCCGAAGTTCAATCTTTAGAAAGCAAGATAGTCGCGGAAGAAACTAAAGATGAACTGAAAATCGATGACGAAAATGAATTAGCCAAAACTGAGATTAAAGTTGAGACACCGGAGTCCAAAGAAGAACTTGTCATGGAGGCAAAAGTTATTCCTGAAAGTCTTAAGAAAGCTCCGGAATATATTCCTTCTACATATGTAGTATTGACAAACACATCTCAAAATAGACTAAGTCTTGTCTCTGGCGAAATCAGAATTGATATTGAGCCAAGAGAAATCAAAAGAAACGTGCGTCGTGACGATTTAAGAGAACTCTTGAAAAACAAAGTTATTCAAAACTGGTTTGATAAGGGAATTTTATCTTCAAACCTTGACGCAGAAGAAAAATCAGCTCACGAAGCTGTCGCTCCATCAAATTTAACCAATGCCGTAGAATGCCACGATAATGGAATGAACATAACGGCCGAAGTTAAAAAATTTGAACCGGCAGGATCCGTGGATATAAACTTATTATAAAGGGAAAACGATGTTCGACGTAAGTATGTTCATTCAAGAATACCCGGAATTTGAAGAAGTAAATGAAGGAGCCATTCTGAGCGTTGGAAAAAGAGAAGACTGTATCTTGTCCGACACAGCATGGGGATACTTACGTTGTCACGCTTTATTTTTAAGAACAGCACACAGACTGGCATTACGTTTCAATATTTCCAAAGGATATAAAGACAATGGAATGAGAAATCAAGCAACAAGCGGAATGACAACAAGCAAATCTGCTTCAAATGCCAGTCTGAGTGAAAGCTCACAATTAAACTCATTCGCTCAAAGCGATAATCCTATATGGGCCGACTTTGGAAGAACAGAATATGGCCTAGAGTATCTCCATTTGCTTGAAGAAACAATGCCGGAAGGCAATGTTATATTAAGTAGGAGTGTCGCCGATGTTGTACGCTAAAGCAGAAACAAAGAATTCAAAGCCGGATATTTTTGAACAAATCAAAAAAAACATAAACACGCTCTCCAAAAAGAAGGTCGTTGTAGGCTTCCCAAAAGGAAAACTTAACTCTCCTCACTATGAAAATGGGGAAAGTATTATTGACGTGGCAATTATGAACAATTACGGATACGGAGTCCCTCGCCGTGACTTTATGACACCGGCATCAAAAAGATGGCATAAGAGGTGCAAAGAAATTGCAGAAGAAATGGGGGAAGACCTCACAATGGGGAAAATAAATGCCGATGCATTTCTGAGCCTATTAGGAGAGGAAGGAAAAGAAATTATATCAGATGAAATCGTAAAGCTTGACACACCACCAAACTCACCATATACAATAATGATGAAGGGCGGTAAAAACAATCCATTGGTAGACTCCGGCGATATGTCTAAAGCACCAACGTATGAATTGAGGGAAAACGCATGACAGATTTACCTTTTGATTTTAGCGAAACATTAGAAGCTTTTGAATGTCCAGAACAGATAGAAGTATATGAACGGTCCGGTACATACGTCAATGGATATTGGACGGAAACAAAAGGAGAACCAAGAACACTAAATTGCATTTTGTTAAACGTCGACGAAAGAAAACTTGAAATTGCAGCAGAAGGTCGCCATGTCGACGAAGCATACTGCATTATGTACTCCGGATATGAAGAACCATTATATGTCATGTACCATCAAGGAAAAGCGGTACACGGAAAACAAACATACGCTCTTATTGACGATAAGGAATTTATTGTTGTTAATAATCCAGAAACACGGAAAAACGGAGCCTTCCATTCGTATTATGCATTGAGATTTGAGGAACAAGTAAAGGAGCCGGATAATGAGCAACACGATTGAGTCCGTAAAACAACTGATCAGAAACGCAGTGCAAACAGCATCCGGGTTGGACACCATATTCGGTCCCACGCAAGGTCCGGAACCGGCAAATCAGTATTGCCTGTTAACCTTAATGACAGTTGAAAAAGAGCAACACGAAATAAGTAAATGGCCAGATGCATACACCGAAATTCAACGTTGTGAAAGCACACTTGAATTTGAGATACAAGTACGTGGGAAAGATGCAATGACGTATCTTGAAAAAATTGTGGCATATTTTGATAGCGAAGTCCGAGATTTGGATTTGTGGCCATACGTTGGCTCCGGAGGTCATGACGACATAGAAAATATATCATTGTATCACGAAGGAAAAATTCTCGAAGTGGCGGTGGTTAAGATTTACATACACACTACGCTACCAAAAGAAAATACGAGCCAGTTCTTTGATGTACTTGACATTTCAGTAAACCGAAGTGATAATGTACACGTAGCTACTATAACTGTTCCGCCACAGGAACAAAACGAAGGAGAATAACATGAAAGATTTTGCAAAATCAATTGTATGTAACACAAAGGCCGAAGTGGCAAAAGTAGGTAATGCTTATCAATACGCAGGGAATATTCCAATCGAAAAAATACCAGATAATTGGCGTCCTGAATTTCCAAAAGCCGGATATGTAGTGTATTATGCTCCTAACAAGGCAAAATGGTTTGCAACAGAAGCAGAAGCAAAAAGATTTGCAGAAAGCCAGGATAAAGCGCAAAAAGCTGGCAACAATGTTCCAGATGATATGATTAACGGCCCTGCAGCCGCAGAAATAAGAGAAACCGCCGGTAGAGTTTATAAAAAAGAAATGAGGGAAGACGATCTCGCACGTGCCACCGCATTTGAACTGGCAAAGAAATATAAGAACTTCCAAAAAAGCTCTACATTCATGGAAACCATTAAAGACGTGCTTAAAAAGTTTAAAACAGGAAATTCAAAGGTAGGAAATGCTGATATATATAGCGGAACATATATTATAATGGGTGACGATGGCGATGTATGGTTCAGAGATGAACACGAAGACACACCACTTAGAAATATAGATTCCTGGGCTCAGAAAAAAATTGCAGAATATCAACGAAGCATTGACGAAATCAAAAAAGGTGTTCAGGAAGCAAAGCAGGCCGCTAAAAAGTTTGGATTGTTATAAGGAGTCGAGACATGAAGGATTGGAAATATATAAACGGTGCAGAGGTAGGAAATGATTCTTCCTTTGTAGAATCAGCAAAGCGTCATCTTGGAGAAAATAAAACAAAATCAGATGCTGAATATTGGCAATACATCATTGATAAATTAAAAAAAGATGATCCGGAAGAAAGAGCTTTTGTAGAAATTGCAAAAAGAGAACTTGCAAAAACAAAAGAAAATCTTTCTAAAGTAGGAAACGTAAACACCGGAAACCAAGACGGCGTGGCCCGTATGTTTGAGGGTCTCGTTAAGGATGAAAACAAAGAAGTCGAAAAGGACTCTGGATCCATAGAAGATTTGGAAAAGGTCGGGAACCTTTCAAAGAATGAACTTTTAGAAACACTCGAAGCAGAAAAAAAACTATTAAAAGTGTTAGAAGAAAGAGGCGGTGAAAAAGGGTACGGTACAATCCCAAGTTTGTATCGGGCCTCAAAAAGACATATCCAAGATTTAGAAAAGAAGCTAAAGAATATCGGTAATAAGGTCGGCAATTCTACATACGATATAACAGAACGTGACTACGAAAATGAATATAAAACTCTTGTTCGAGAGAGAAACAATGTTCAGGAAGGTTCCCCAGAATACAAGAAAATCCAAAAGAGATTAGAAGAAATAAGAAAAAAGCTTGGTCGCAGTCCTTTTGGTAACTCTGCGTCTGACGACAAATTCGCCTACGTAATGCGTGAATTTGAGGAAGGAAAACTAAAAAGCTCTTCTGGCGATATTGTTACCAACCCAGAACAGGCCAAAGCAATTGCATACAGCGAAAGCAAAAAGGCAGAAAACGGATTATCAAGAGCCAGAATGGCTATGAAAGTTTAAACAAAACATAAGGAGTGAAAACATGACACAAAACAAATTACCCGTATCTTTTGATGTTACAGTCTCCCTCTCCAAAGGATTGACAGCGGTAGGAACAGACATGACCACATTGGCATTCTGCACTCCTAATGTTAATTTTTTGCATGGGGAAAGAGTAAAAACTTATTTAACATCAGACGCATACAATAAGATTTGCACACCTGGTGACACTGTATGGTGGGCCGGATATGCATTTTTCTCTAAATCAAAAAGACCGCAAAAGATTGCAGTTGGTAAAATCTTTGAAGAGGACCAACCGGCATACTTATTGAGTGGCGGTTGTAACTACACAGACTTGGCAGCAATTGAAAATGGCGAGTTTGCAATTACAGTTGACGGAACGGCTCAAGAGGTAACCGACCTCGACTTCTCTTCTGCTCAAAGCTTAAGTGATGTTGCATCCGTTATTAATGTGGCTGCTTCTTCTTTTGCGTCTTGCGCAATTTATAACGGAAACCTCGTTGTTAAATCAAACACATCCGGAGCGAACTCTTCCATTAGCTTTGCCTCATCCGTTTCTGGAGGATCAGGGACAGACGTTTCTGCATTGTTAGGGTTAACCGAAACAGCAGGTGCTTCTGCATTTGACGGATACACACACAGCGGAATTGCCGGAGAACTTCAGAAAATTTACGACTTTGCATTGACAGCAGGAACACACATTTATGGATGGACCATCGACTCCCAGTATAGAGATACGTCTGATCAAAAAGACGCGGCTTCATGGGTTAATGGACGTTCATATAGAGCTGTTGGTTCTTTTGTTACAAATAACGCTTCAGCCTATAATCCGGCCGTAGAAACAAACAATGGTGTTGTTGCTAGAAACGCAGGCATGGCAGCCGTATCATACGAGTACGACGATAATTCACAAGTTTATCCAGATGTATCGTATTTGGCTACATTCTTGGCCGTAAACTATAACAATGCGGACTCAACAATTACTGGTAAATTTAAAGATGCAGAAGGAATTCCGGCGGTTAACTTCCCAGATATCGAAACAAACGTTTCCACATTATCATCAAGAAGAATTAACACAATCACCGGTGTCGTTGGCCAATCAGTAAAATTCTTCCGTGAGGGCGTACAATCAAGCTCACAATGGTCCACTGATGGTTGGGTAAATGTATGTAACTTTATTGCAGAACTCGAAATTGAAATTCTTAATGTGTTCTTGCGTAACAACAAAATATCATATACCCAAAACGGCCAAAATCTGTTGGTTGCAGCAGCTTCAAAAATCTGCAACAAATATAAGAGAAACGGTTCTTTTGCCGACAGATTGGAAGAGGATGCAACAAGCGAAACAGGAGTAAAACTTATTCCTGCTTGCCAAATCGATATTCAAGAATTATCTGCAACCACGGCAGCACAAAGAGAAGCACATATCGGTACACCGATGACGATTACTGTAAATGACTCCGGTTGGATGGGTTCAATTGCAATTGACGTAGTTGTCACAGAATAAGGAGAAACACAATGCCAAGAAAAGAAATTTACAATCAACGGAACAATAAATTAATCTGGAATGGTGTAGCATTAAGCGGTTATGCTCCAGATACATCTATCACAGTCGAATTTGTTGGCGGTGAAGTAGATATCACAGAAGGAACCGATGGCGGTGGATTGAATATTGCAACCACGCAAGGTATTCGTGTAACAGTTGCATTGCGTGAAACATCTCCGTCGGCTGACATTCTAAATTCATCAATTGAAATGCAACAGCTGTTGTCAACAAGCGGTGTCTTAATGTTACAGACTGGTGCAAACATTAAATATACTATCACAAATGCCTTGGTTTCAAAACCGGATACGTTATCGACCGGCGGTAAAACTCAAGGTTCACAATCATATACATTTGTAGGAACTCAATATATCGCAGCTTAAAATTTAAAGGGGAAACAAGATGAGCAAAATTGAGAATATGATTATAAACAATAAGACGTATAAGGTGCAGACATTGGGTGTTATAGAGACATTCATCCTGCACCTCGAAGTCGGCAAATACCTTGGATCAGCTATTGATACATTTATGGAAAACGTGTCAAAAGCACAAAAAGGGGAACAAGTAACGTTGGGAGACATTTTAAAAATATTCCAACAAATCGAAAATCCGGAATTCATAAGTGCATTGCAAAAGAAAGTGTTCGCTCAAGTTATCACACCAAAAAACACTTTCCTTGGTGATCCTTTAGCCATTGAAGAATGGTTTTCAGAAAACCCGGCAGACCTTTGGGAGGTATTTGTAAAAGGGCTGTTCGTTCTGGTGGGGGAATTCTTACCGAGCTTCGCAAATGGGATGCTGAACAAGACAGCAGCGGAGACGGAGTCCTCGTCCCAGAATGTTACAGACTAGAAAGCATAATATATTGGCCCGTCAAAAAAGGGTTTGTTTCTCTTCAGGGACTATACGACGGAACAGTTTCAATGAGAACTTTTTTTGAAGCAATCCGTCTTTCCAGATTTGAACAATGGGCCAGTAACTTCAAAAAAGAAGAAAACGTGGAGTATTTTGATTAATGGCAGAAGTTAATGAATTAGTAACAGCGTACAGCGTTGTCTTAGATGACAAGACACTTACTGTGTTAACAAATCTCCAGACGAGTTTTGAACGCATAAATGATGTAGCAAGCGACTTTGGTAAGATATTTACCGGGGGAATGGATATTACGTCATTTTTCAAACAGTTTGTTTCCGGTGCAAATGATTTGGAAAATCTAGCAAAAGCAACCGGATATTCGACTGATGCACTTCAAGAATGGTCTTACGCTGCAAAAGCTTCTGGTGTTTCGGCAGATGCCGTTTTAAACGACATGAAAAACCTAAAGGCTTCGTATGCAATAGGCGAAAAAGATTTATTAAGACTTTCAAAAACATTTAGCAAATCAAGTGCTTTTTATTCACAGCAACTCGGCCAGTATCTTGGTATGTCTCAAGATATGATTAATCTTTTAAAACAAGGTCCAGAAGCTGTACAAAACCTTCTTGACGAAGCTCATAAAATGGGAACCGTCATTCCAAAAGAAGAAATAGAAAAGGCAGCGAAAGCACAAAGAGAATTTAATAAATCAATGGCTGCATTTCAAGGAAACGCACAGCAAGTCGTTGCTCAGATATTGCCCACATTAAACAAATGGCTCGAAAAGTTAAACAAATACATGGGAGAACACCCAGAAGAGACTTTGAACGCAATAGGAAGAGCTATTAAATTTGCATTTGCTGTTAAAACAATAACAACTGTGATGGATCTTACAAATAAAGTTCTTCAGTTTAATAGAACACTAGTTGACACAAACACGGCAATAGACACTATGATTGCAAAAGAGGGTGCAATAGGAAAGCTTGGACAAACATTTAAAGGCCTTGGAATGGCAATTAAAATGATAAGCTTTGTTGGTCTAGCCGAGGGGCTGTCTGAACTGCTTGACGTTATAACCGACGGAAAATGGTCCGAAGCTCTCGGAAATTTCTGGGGAGACTTCTTCTATGATCCAAGCAGAACATTCAACGATAGAATGTTTAAAGGTCTGAACTGGATTGGCGAAAAAACAGGATGGTGGGAGCAAAGAGATAACCCCTATTCATTTAACAAAATAGGAAATAGGTTCCAACCAAGCGGTCAATTGCCAAGTTTACCGGTAGCACCTACACCGGCACCGGTAACAAATAATAGCAATTCTCAACAAAACGTAAATAACAACAATACAATAATATATAATGTTGCCGGAGATATGGGGTTCACACCGGTCCCTAATATGAATGTAAATCAATAGGAGGAACAATGGGATTAGGAATAACAGGAGTCGTTAATTTATTAACAAAAACCGCAATCATTGAATGGATTGATCCACAAAAGGAACCCATTGTCGATACAAATTCAAAAATTGTAAATTATGCGGTGGAATATTTATATGGACTTGTGGCCGGAAACTCAATAACCCCAGACGTTAAAAAATCGGAGTCGCACAGATATCAAAGCGAAATTACGCAAAATACGATGGAAGACGGAACAGTTATTGCCGAACATATTATTCAAAAACCGATATCTGTCACATTATCCTTTGAAATGACAAATGGAACTCTCGGAACTAGGTTCGTTCCAAACATTGCAAAATGGGTAGGATTTGACACCATTTTTGATAAACTGATAATGTTGTGGGAAAAAAAGATTGAATGTACAGTTATAACCCACCATAAAAAATACGAACACATGGTAATAGAAAATATGCCGATAGTACACAAAGCTCCATATAAAGGAGCATATCAAGTCATGTGTGATTTTATCCAGTTAAACAAACGGAACCTTGGAGTTAACTATCCGGCCAAAGAAATAAGCACCTCAAAAAGTGCAATGTCCACAGTTGAAGGCGGACTCCAAAAGACAGTGAAAGGATAAACAATGCCACAGATTATACCATTTGATGACACAGGAAGTAGGGCAATAACAGTAGAACTCGGCGAAAACGTGTTTCGCATGAGAACATATTATTTGCCGTACATAAGGCGATGGATTCTTGATATTATGGACCAAGAAGAAAATCCTATCATCATGGGAATTTGCCTAAATGTTGGTGTTGAAAACCTTGTAAAAGGAAAATCCCCATTATTTGAAGGCCAAACAATAAGGTGCGTATCTGTCGACGGCAGTGAAAATAACACAATAGATAGTCTTGGAAAAACGTGCTTGGTGTACTATTATCCAAAAGGAGAAGAAGCACCTAGCTTACATAAGGATAAGATGTTATAATGTACGAAGGATACAGACAAATAGAATTGCTTATAGGCCCTTTTGAAGAAGGGGAACTCCGCAACCCAGACGGAACTCCTAAAGCAAGAGGTTCTGCATTGAGTATATTATCAAATGGTTCTCTTAATACCATGAGAGTTCAAGCAAGCATAAGCAAATCAATATTTCCAATGAGCAATACCGCAAATATAATCATATGGAACCTGGCTGCAGACACAATAAACAGACTTCGGAAACCGGGAATGAATGTTCAAATTTTGGCCGGATATGAAAACGGAAATATGGAAGTAGTGTTCTCCGGCGGAATAGGATACGTAAAAGCTGAAAGACAAGGCCCAGACATAGTGACAACTCTTATTTGTCGGACCGGTGGAATGAGTATGTTGAAATCTGCTGTGTCAATTTCCTATTCAGGCGATACATCAGTTCAAACAATTGTAACAGAATTGGCCCAAAAAATTCCGGGGGTGACAGTCGATCCAACAAAAATAAAAATAAAAGGAAAGATAGGCTATGCCGGATTTTCATACGTTGGGGGAATTGAAGAAGCATTAAATAAGCTTGCGTATCAATATGGATTTACATGGAATGTAGACGATGGAATTTTTGTAACAAATATGGATGGCGAAGCTCCACGTCTAAGTGCAGTTTTGGATGAGAAATCGGGGCTGAGACGAGTTTCCCCACAGCTCTATGGTTTATTTCAAATCCAAACGGGGTGGGACATCGAGAGCGAATACGTTCAAGGTGTCCGCCCTGGAACCTCTATCAAAGTAAAATCATTGTATGAAAGAGAAATAAACGGAGGTGTCCACAGCGTAAATTATAACCTATGTCCTAAAACATCACAATGGGATATGAACATTTCAATATTAACATTCTTTGGATCGGATTTTTCATAATGGATACACGCAAAGGAAATAAGAGTATTAATAAAGATTTGGACTTCATGAAAATGATGTTCAGGATAAATACGACAATACCGGCAATCGTCGATGAATTTGATGTGGCCAAGCAAAGAGTGTCAGCCACACCGGCTATTCAGTTTAAGCACGTTAATCCGGATGGAAGTATTGAATATATGAACTACCCAAAGATAACAAATATTCCATTGGCCATACAAAGAGGAAACGGAGTCCTTATTACATATCCCATCAAAAAAGGAGATGTATGTACATTGATATTTTCTCAAAGAAGTATAGACAACTTTTTGCTTGAAGGTAATATACAAAAACCATATGAGGGGGAAAATCCATTGACATCGGTTGTCAGATGTATGGATATGACAGACGCTCTATGCTTTCCGGGAGTAATAACAAATAAAGAATTTATATCAAATTATTCTACGTCGGCAGTAGAAATGAGAAATGTTGACGGTACAACAAAAGTGTCAGTATCCGCAGACAGCTTGACATTATTACAAGGTGGGGCTAGTATTGATTTAACAGGTGGAAACGTGACAATATCTGCAACATCGGTGTCAATTACAGGATCGATAGAATTGAACGGAAAAGATTGGGATACGCATAGACACACTAACGGAACCGCCGGAGATGGAAACACAGGAGGTGTTGTATGACAGGTTATGTAGACTTTGCAATTGGAAACAACGACTTAATCTGTGAAGACGGAAAAATAAAGTTGGTCTATAAAGCAGACGAAGTATTGCAAAGAGTTAGAACCAGACTTCGAAAAATCAAAGGAGAATGGTTCCTTAACATTAATTCCGGTATACCTTATTATGAGGGCCAGATACTTGGCGGAAAAGACTTTAATTACGTCAAGCTTGTGATAAGCTCGGAAATAATGGAAACATATGGAGTGTCTGATATTCAAGAAATAAACTTGATAACGGATCCAAAAACAAAAAAGACATCAATATACGCAGCAATCATTATTGACGAAAGCGTATACGAATTAACAGAGGAGGTGTAGAATGTCATTTGGCATGACAGAACAAGGGTTCGTTCCCAAAAGATTGGCAGACGTATTAGAAAGCCTTCACACTAAATTGGCAAATGTAACGGATCCAAACACAGGGGCAAAGCCTTTTATGAATGAAGAAGCCGATGGAATTCTTATGCAATTAACCGATATTATTGCGGAAGAAATATCAATCTGTTGGGAAGAAGCATATTTGGCGGCAAACCAGTATGATCCGTTAAACTCATCCGGTGCTCCTTTGCGTGGCCTAATTCAATTAAACGGATTATCTACATCATACGGAGCTCCGACACAATTGATGATGGAATTGTCAGGAACTCCAGGTGTGGTTATTCCATCTCGATCGTTGATTGCTTCAACCGACGGAGAACAAGTATATTATACCACAGCATCGGCAACCATAGGAAACTCCGGAAAAGTTCAAGTAACAGCAAATAGCCAAACAAATGGTGCATACGATCCGGAAATAAATACAATAATTGCTATTCAAACCCCTATATTTGGGTGGAATGGGGCAAAAAACATAAGCACAGTTTCCGTAGGGGCAGACGCGGACTCCGATACGGAACTTCATATTAAACAGGAAAGAGCAACGTCCGCAACTTCATATAGACAAGTGGATGCAATCTATTCCGGAATTATTAATATAGATGGTGTAACATTTGCAAGGATTTATGTAAACGCTACATCTTCCACAGACGAAAGAGGGATATCGGCAAAAACTATTGCCCCAGTCGTGGTTGGCGGAACTAACGAAGCAATTGCTAATGTAATTCGATTGAAAGCAGACGCTCTTGCAAATTTCACCGGAAATACTTCTGTTACTTATACCGGACAATTCGGTGACACGCAAACCATATCGTTCACACGGCCGACAGAAAAAGACATATATATTGACATAGATATATCGTTCACAGACACAAACCTTTGGCCAGAAGATGGATACGACCAAATAAAACAAGCAATTGTAGAATACGCACAATATAATCAATCCGGAACGGCCGGATTTCCGCCGGGAGAAGACGTTATTATATCAAGACTATACACCCCTATTAATACGGTCCTTGGTTTTAAAATTAACTCCGTCCAGATTGGTTTTACGTCGACGACAGCAAGTTCTGACTTGGCAATAGCATGGAACGAAATCGCAAAATTTGATACAGACAATATTAACATTACGGTGACATAATGAGAGATTTGACAGTAGACTTTACAGGACTTAGATTTGACCTAAAAAACATTGCAGAAAGCAGAATGCTATCTCAATATATTGATGGCCATATTCTCAATCTTTTATTAAATGTATACGTTAGCGAAATACAAGAGCTTCTTGACGCAATTGTTGACCTTATGGAATACAGAACTATTCAAAAAGCAAAAGGCACTCAATTAGACGTGTTAGGCAGGATAGTTGGAATAAAAAGGACGGCATATAACTATGAAGAAGAATATTGGTTTGCCCCGGATGAAGACGAAATCCAACCGGATAATGGACATTGGTGGTCAAATCCGGCAGAAAAAGCTGTTCTCGAGCAGATGGATGACGACACATATCGCCAAAGAATATGGCTAAAGGTCCTTGAAAACCACAATAAGTTTTCATCAAAACCAGAATTGGAAAACATCATATTGGAAGGAATATCAGAAAACGTTGGAATTCAAAGAGAAGGTCCGATGGAAGGAAAAATTTATTGCAATGCGGAAATATCATTGACAAACTATTATTTGTTAAGTTATCATAAAAACAACCTACAGGTAGAAAATCAATATATGTTCCCATATTCTGCGACAAGCACAATTACATCTGTAGAAAAGGAGTAGGATGATGTCAATTCAAATTAGAAACGTAACAATATCGGGAATATTTGCAGAAAACGCAACAACCACAATCCCAGAAACTCCGGTAGCCGGACAAAGCTATAGAGACACAGAACTGGATGTGTCATACATCCAAGAAGGTTGGCCTTTTAAAGAAATTGTTGACTCCTCGAAATTTAATCAATACCTATATGAAATATCGACATTAAATAAACAGATAGAAACATATGGGTTCTTGCCGTGGTCGGATTTAACAGACTATAAAGCCGGTTCTTGTTGTCTTGGTACAGATGGAAAAATTTACCAAGCAAAACAAAACACCGGCCCTTCTACAATTGCATACAACCCAGTAAACGACACAAACCATACATATTGGGATGTCGGGTTTGCAAGAGTGTTGGATAATAACGATTGGTCCGGAACAAACACATTTGTAACACAGGCTACATCTGACGCTTCTTTAAAAGCAGCAAATACAGAATACGTTAAAAACTGTGTTCCAAAGAATGTCGGTTCGTCTACCAAGCCTGTATACACAGATGCAGACGGTGTCGTAACTGCATCTACGTCCACAATTGGCGGAACGATGCAACCAGTATATATGTCAAATGGTTCAGTAACGGCTTGTAACTTTAAGATGGCCGTTGTGAGTAGTTTGCCGACAACCACTGATCCAGATACATTTTATTTTGTGACGGGGTAAACATGGTAGGATACTACAAAGCATATAAAGGTTCTACACAAACTCCGCTGATTTATGCAAACAGCCGGATTGTAAAAAAAGTATATAAAGGATCCAATCTTGTGTATCAAATAGGGTTTAGTCCTTTTTCTATTGGTGCCGGAACGTCTTTATATGGATGGACAGTTCCTCCAGGAGTAAGCAAAATCCACGTTGATTGTGTGGCCAGTAAAGGTGCAGACGGAAGTGGGGCATCTGGCGGTTTTGGGGGAAGGGTTCAATGTGATGTTAATGTAACCGGAGGCCAAATATTATACATAACAGTAGGAACAATACCGGCCAATGGTGCGACGCAAGCATACAACGCAGCCGATATAAGAACAAACAATTCCGGAGTCACTAATTCCGTGTCTTTAAGTTCGAGAATTGTTGTTGCCGGTGGCGGTGGGTGTGCTCCTTTGTCATATGGTCATTCTGGAACAACCGGAGGTGCCGGTGGCGGTGTGAATGGTGGCAAGGCTCCTGATTGGACTTCTGGCGGTGGATATGGCGGCACCCAGTATGGCGGCGGTGCTCATGGTGTTCAAGTTGGTGGAGAACTAAGAGGTGGAGGTCCAGGATCAGATGGATATTTTGGATTAGGAGGAACATCGACAGGAAGTATGGGTTGCGGTGGTGCCGGTTGGTATGGAGGTGGAGCCGGATTTACCGGAGACTATCGTTCAGTAGGTGTTAGAAGTTCCGGCGGTGGCGGTGGATCATCATACACAAATGCAAATTGCTCAAATGTTGTCCATACCCAAGGATACCAAAACGGAAATGGATATATAACAATATCTTTTGTGGAGTAAGAAAATGAGATATCAAGGTGATGACTTAATTAATTTAATGACAGTAAGCATTTCTCCTGAAGAAGGCCAAGAGCTTCCTGAAATTGTTGCGGTAGATGTCAAGATAGGATGCCTTCTAAAGCATTTCGATCATCCGACAAATCCATTTAAGATTGATATTTATAGAGAAGAATCAATTAAATTAAGCACAGTAAATAAAGTCTATGCGGCAATTTGGTATGTTGATAATGGAAAGACATTAAAGAAAACATGCGAGGGTACATTAACTCTTCAAACAAGTCCAGAGGTGGTAAATGGTGGATGTAAATGTTGAATTTGTACTCGGTCAAGAAGAACCGATTGATGCAGATTTTTTATTAGAGCCTGATGTTACTTATACTGCTGATATAGTAACAACTGTATTTTCTAATAAACACCCAGATTTAATTGGTAGAGATTTACCCAACCAACACCCGATGGGTGCTATCACAGGGTTAAGAGATATACTCAAAAAGCTATGGACATTTACGTATGAACAGGCAAGTCCTAGTGATACTTGGGTAATTAATCATAATCTAGGCAGACATCCGTCTGTAACGGTAGTTGATAGTTCAGGGAATGTGTTTACTCCTGCTGTTAGCTATCCAACTGAAAATCAATGTATTGTTGAAATTAATGGGGCAACAACAGGTAAAGCTTATTTAAATTAGGAGAAAAGATATGGCAGATAGAAAATATGGTGTACACCTTGACCTTGATAAAAACGAATTACAAAATGCAGTAATTCAGAACTTATCAACTGCTCCGAGTAATCCAAAAGCAGGTCAAGTTTATTATAACACCACAGATAATAAAATGTATATGTGGAACGGAACAGCATGGGTTGATATAACTTCTCAAGGTGCAATTTACACAGCAGGAACTGGTATCGCTATTAATGGAAGTAATCAGATTAGCGTTACCGCTCCAACTTTGATTAATAGTACTGTTTCAAATGCCACAGGTGCAGTTGGTATTTTAAGTCAAGCAGAAAGCTATCAGGTTATTATTGGTAGTGGCAATGTGTCAGATGGTGCAAATGCAATAGCTATCGGTTATAAAAGTGTCGTCGATGGTAACTATTCTATACAAATAGGTG
>Ga0310691_10001546_pt1 | contig 34875 bp, 36 predicted proteins | sample 176DNAGHGlowgp2_FD_203887 | JGI IMG/M metagenome (GOLD analysis project Ga0310691, IMG submission 203887) | Sheep rumen microbial communities from Palmerston North, Manawatu-Wanganui, New Zealand - 1766 DNA GHGlow gp2 (v2) (version 2) | ecosystem: Host-associated > Mammals > Digestive system >... | reverse complement strand
TCAGTGCCCGTGCTACTGCAGAAGGTAGAGGAGCGGAAGCAGAGAGTCGTGTGGATTATCTTGCTGATATCCTTGGAATGAACAAAGCAACTGTCATCAGGAACATCAACCTGATGCGGCAGGATGGCTTGTTGGCTGATAGCCGTGACATGCAAGCATGGATTACTAAGAGTACAACAGTGAGAAACCTTGATGCCATGCTGAGACTTGAACAGTTTATGTTACGGCAATTCTCAGAAGAGTCACGTCGTTTTAGCTATAAGGAGCTGAATGAGGAAGCTCAGAAGGCAGGCATGAATTACTCCAATGTCAAACGGATGAGGATGTTGCTTCACTTCATGACCCTAAAAGGATATATCTATAAACAAGAGCACAGCATTACAGGTTACGTCAACGTGCGGCTTCAATCATCCAAAGAGGTAACTAAGAACCGATTCGAGCGACGGATGGATATTAGCAGGTTTATTGTTGATTGTTTGAGTGCTCAGAAGGATGATAGTAAGGACACGACACTTGTTAACTTTTCCGTTGTAGAACTCCTTCATCAATTCATTACCAGTCATCAAGAAACGATGTTCTCTGACAATGAGAAGCCCACAATCGCTGATATTGAGGAAGCATTGCTATATCTTACCAAGACAGAGCTGATGAAGATAGAGGGCGGTTTTCTTGTTATCTATAATACCATGCAGATAGGCCGCCTCGTAGCTACACGTACACGATATGGTAAGGAACAATACCGATTGCTAGACGAATTCTATAAGCAGCGAATCCGCCAGATTCACATCGTAGGTGAGTATGCCAACCTGATGGTTCGTGATTACAATGCAGCACTTCGTTTCGTCAATGACTATTTTACAATGGATTTTCGCAAGTTCATCAATCAGTATTTCAAAGAAGAACGACGTGCGCAGATTGACCAAAACATCACTCCAGCCAAATACAATAAGCTCTTTGGTGAACTCTCTAACCGTCAATGTGAGATTATTGATGATAAGGAGTCGAAATATATTGTGGTGGCAGCAGGACCCGGAAGCGGTAAGACACGTGTGTTAGTGCATAAGTTAGCTTCATTGTTATTGCTTGAAGATGTAAAACACGAGCAATTACTGATGCTTACATTCTCAAGAGCTGCAGCAACCGAGTTCAAGAAACGACTCATAGATTTGGTCGGTAATGCAGCCCATTATGTAGATATTAAGACATTCCATTCTTACAGTTTTGACCTTGTAGGTAAGCAAGGGAGTCTGGATGAGGCAAAGGATGTTGTACGTATTGCTGCAGAGATGATAGAGAATGGCGAGGTAGAAGCATCTAAGATAGCCAAGAGTGTGCTTGTCATTGACGAGGCTCAGGATATGGGTGCTGACGACTTTCGATTAGTTCAAGCTTTAATGCGACAGAATGAAGAAATGCGCGTCATTGCTGTGGGTGATGACGACCAGAATATCTATGGCTTCCGTGGCTCTGATTCAAAATATATGCAGTCGCTCGTTGAACAAGATGGAGCTAAATTATATGAAATGACAGATAACTACCGCTCTGCGAAAGCGATAGTTGATTGCGCCAACCGCTATGTACAGCGAATTCCTGGTCGTCTGAAGCATACTTCCATCAAGTCTGCAACAGGAGAGGATGGCAAAGTGATGGCTTTGAAGTCGCTTTTGGATGCTGAAATTAAAGTAGAAGGAAGTACCGCAATACTTACACGCACTAATGAAGAAACGATGCAGGTAGCCTACGAATTGGAACAACGTGGCCTTCATGCTACCGTTGCACAGTCAATGGGTGGTTTTCGTTTCGGTAATCTTGCAGAAGTGCGCTATTTCCTCAAACAGCTTGGCGATAAAGACGATGTGACCATTTCGAAAGAAAAATGGAATGAGGCCAAACAACGTACATTAGAAACGTATGCATCTAGTACTTGTATTGGTATTATGAAGCATTTCTTTTCAGACTTTGAGATCACTCATCAATCCTATTATCGCAGTGACCTGCGTGAATATATCTTCGAGTCGAATATTGAGGATTTCATTGCTGCTGATGATAAGTCTGTGTTTGTAAGTACCATTCACAAGGCAAAAGGACGTGAGTTTGATAACGTGTATCTCTTGTCTGCTATACCAGATGGGAGAAGTGTAGATGATATGCGTGCCTATTATGTGGGACTTACTCGGGCAAAGAAGAATCTATATCTGGTAACCAACCCTCCCACTGAGTATTCTTCTTTATCAATAGCTTTAAACATGCATGACGTTATACTTAATTTCTTCAAAGGAAGAAAGGACATTGTGCTTCGTTTAAGAGGTGGGGATAACCTACTATATAGGGACGGATATTTACAGAATGAACAGGAATTTAATGTCGCAGCTTTGTCTGCATCAGGTAAAGACAAATTGAGAGTGTGGACGGATAAAGGTTATGAGGTAACTAGAGCAAAGGTTAGTTATACGCTGGCCTGGAAACCTCAAGACTCAAATATAGAATATGCCGTTTGTCTGGCGAATATTGTACTATCTAAGGAAGGAGAGAAGAATGAGTGAATTAATATAAATATTTCATAACTAACGATGGGAATCTGAATAGCGATACATTTCAAAAGAATAATAACGTTGACTTCTGGGTTGTGTTTTGATGATGAAATAAGATGATATACAACCCGCCATAGACGAACATGTTGGGCTTCTCGTTGTGGTTTGATGATGAAATAGACAATTGATATTGCATAAGTCGCTGGACAAATGACATAGAGTTGGTGACTGTAACATAGGGCGCAACGGTGACATCCTGACACTCCCTACTTAATTGACTGGTTGTTAAGGTTGTCGTTAGATTATCCGTTGTTCCGCTGATATTTTTGTTGAAAAAAAACTCTTTTTCTTTGTACGTATTGAGAAAAACGTTATTTTTGCAACGTGATGCCTCTTCGCAGGACCAAAATATAGGTTATTGCTGATATAGCATTATAACAAAGATTTACAAACTCATTAAAAATCGTACAATCATGAAAGGTAAATTGTTTTTTATTACGTTCATTGCACTGCTTTCAATGCAGACGATGGCACAGGACATCCCGAATGGGAATTTCGCAAGTTGGGAGGACCGTAGCATACCGGCAGCATTTGGAGGCGGCTCATACGCCAGACCAACAGGCGGGTGGGACTGTCTGAACTCACTGGCACCAGGCTCCTGCGAAAAGGTGGAGGGACGCACGAAGGGTTCTACAGCAGCCCGACTCACCACCAAGAAGATCTCTGTACCTGTGGGCGGCATGGGCGATTTCTACTCCTCCATTCTCATGTTGGGCGACTTTTTGACGGCATTCACCGAGGGCTCACCCAACTTCGGCATCCCATTCTCTGACCAGCCATGCGAGTTCAGCTTCTGGTACAAATATATTCCCGTCAGTGGTGACAAAGGCCGTGTTCATATAAGCTTCTGGCAGGGCGACCGCAAGGATCCCAAGGCCCGTTGGCGCAAGGGTATCACCTTCACCAAGACTGTCAACGAATGGACTCAGGTCGTGGTGGATCTCACGGAGTATGATGAGGATAATAACAAGCTGAATTTCACTCCCACTAATATGTGTATTGAGATAACCTCAAGCCTCTCGGGAATGAGCGATCACACCCACTCGGAAGACTTGAGTAATGTGACACAGGAGGGCTCACAACTCTATATTACCGAACTTAAGTTTGAGTATGCATCGACAGAAGCTGTATATACCGTCTGTGGCTCATCAGCAATTTTCGGACCCGGCCCGGAAGGGTGGGGATGGGATCCAACAGACACAAGCAATGACTTGACTGACATAGGTGATAATAATTATCAGCTTTTGAAGAGCAACGTGGCCTTAGATGCAAACACAACATATGAGTATAAAGTGGTACAAGACCATAGTTGGAATGTGAACTGGGGCATTGGCGGCCTGAACGGTGAAAACTATACTTTCACTGTGCCTACAAGCGGCAACTATAACTTGACGTTCGTATTCAATCTTGTGAGCGGCAACTGTATTGTGGATGCCGTCAACATATCAACACCATCCTCCCTGTCGCAGGTACCCAACGGCAACTTTGCTGACTGGGAGGACCGTAGCATCCCGGCAGCATTTGGAGGCGGCTCATACGCCAGACCAACAGGCGGGTGGGACTGCCTGAACTCCTTGGCACCAGGCTCCTGCGAAAAGGTGGAGGGGCGCACGAAGGGCTCTACAGCCGCCCTACTCACCACCAAGAAGATATCTATTCCAGTAGGCGACATGGGCGATTTATACTCCTCCATCCTCATGTTGGGCGATTTTTTGACGGCATTCACCGAGGGCTCACCCAACTTCGGCATTCCATTCTCTGACCAGCCATGCGAGTTCAGCTTCTGGTACAAATATATTCCCGTCAGTGGTGACAAAGGCCGTGTTCATATAAGCTTCTGGCAGGGCGACCGCAAGGATCCCAAGGCCCGTTGGCGCAAGGGTATCACCTTCACCAAGACTGTCAACGAATGGACTCAGGTCGTGGTGGATCTCACGGAGTATGATGAGGATAATAACAAACTGAATTTCACTCCCACTAATATGTGTATTGAGATAACCTCAAGCCTCTCGGGAATGAGCGATCACACCCACTCGGAAGACTTGAGTAATGTGACACAGGAGGGTTCACAACTCTATATTACCGAACTGCTATTTGCTGACGAGACAACTGGCATTCAGAATGTTTTATCAGAGCGTCCTGCCTCTTCGTTACGGAGTTACAACCTTAGCGGTCAGCAGGTAGACAAAACATACAAAGGTATTGTCGTCGTGAATGGCAAAAAGGTTATGATTAAGTAAATACCATAGCACATGATATGAGCAAGGCAGATCTTTCGGGTTCTGCCTTGTTTTTGTTATCAATTCTCAATTAAAACAACCAATGCACATTTGTATTCGTTGACCTTTGGGCTGGGGAATGATAAAGAAATCGTAACTTTGGCTTGCACCGAAGTTACTTCCGCTCGGAAGAAAAAATAAATTTTGATTTATTTTGTTCTTCTCTCACTTATTCGTAACTTTGGTTAATCACCGAAGTTACTTTCGTTCGGATAAAGAAATAAAAAGGTGTTTTTATTTCGTTTATCCCTCACTTATTCGTAACTTTGGCAGAAAAATAGTTAGAGCATGTTGGAGCAGGAACACTGGCAATGGCAGGAGCCTGGCACGGCTTGGCGAGGTGTGGGCGTGTATCATATCACGCTGACGGTTACGTCGCGCCAGCCGCTTCTGGGCAAGTTAGTTGTGCCCGACGGCAACCCTGAACAGGCAAGGGTGGAAAGAACGGAAATGGGGCATCTGTTGCTGGAGTGTCAGCGGTCTGTACCGGTATTTCATCCGGAAATACAAATATTGCAATATTGCCTTATGCCAGACCATTTGCACAGTATTTGGTTTGTCCGTCGCCCTATGAGCCGGAGTATCCGGCAAGTTGCGCAAGGCTTCTGGCAGGCAACCAAGAAACTGGGGCGCGCGCATAGTTATATTATGGCCCTTGAACAGGAAGCCGCCTTTACAGACGGCACAACCGACGAAAGGGCCTGCGGGGACGCCATTCCTCACCTTTCGTCTTTTGTCGCGACTGACAGTCGGGAGAATCCTCTTTGTCTGGCTGTTGGCGTAGAAACCTACAAGCAACTGCCTCCTGTTTTCGCAGAACGCCCATTCATTAGGCCGCTGTCGCGCCGCGGTCAGTTACAGGCGATGTTGCGCTATGTGCAGATGAACCCGCAGCGCTTGGCCACGAAGCAGCTGATGCCAGGCTTCTTCCGTGTGCAGCAGGGCATCGTGCTTGCGGGGCGAACATATAGTGGGGTGGGCAACGTGGGATTGTTGCAGGCGAGGCGCTATGATGTGGTACATGTGCGGAGTATATGGGTGAGGGGTGCAGAACGGGGCGACAGTCAGCCCTTGCGCGATTACATGAACGGTTGCGTGATTAAGGCCCGCAAGGGCGTGGTGATGGTGTCGCCATTCGTATCACCACAGGAGAAGCAGGTGATGCAGGTGCTGATAAAGGAACAGTGGCCCTTCATCCTTTTGACCGACAATGGTTTTCGCGATTACTACAAACCTGCTGACGGGCTCTTTGATGCGTGTGCTGCCGGCAGGGTGCTGATATTAAGTCCGTGGCTCTATGATTCCGGTAAACGACATATCAGCCGTGCTGACTGCGTGGCCCTGAATGCTATGGCTGAAGAGATTTTGACATTGAATTATAACTGAAGAATAACATGAAAAAGTGGATTTTAGGATTTGTATTGACGATTGCCTGTATATTCCCTTCCTTTGCACGCAAGCAGTGGACCGAGAAGGAAGCATGGAAGTGGCAAGAGAGGGTTGGCATCGTGAAAGGGTTCAACGAAATGATTCCTGCCTATCCAGGTATGACCCTCGATGAGATTCTGAGCAAGGCTAAAGAGATAGGGCTCAATAATGTGCGTTTTTGGATTCCTGGTGCCAAAGCTGAAGAGAAGATTGCCAATCTGAAGCGTATTGTTGATACGGCGGAGAAGTACGGGATTACATGCTCTCCCGTTCTTACGATGCCTTTCCCCAAGGCTTTCGCTGCGTCCGGTGGAACGGACGAGGGCGCTTTGAAGGAGATGGAGGTATACACCAAGAAGGTTATCGGAGCCTTTGCCAAGGACCGGCGCATCATTATGTGGGACTTGTTCAATGAGCCGGGCTGTGTGAACTTCTTCTCAGCGGGAGATGCCGACTTTGCACTTTCGCTGAAAGCCGTTGAGCACTTCCTGGAATGGAGCCTGGAGATGAATCCTGTTCAGGCCCTGACTTCCAGTATCTTCTGGCGCGGCGACCTGATAAACAACGAGACGCCACTCCACAAGTATGCCCGTGAGGTGGAATCGAAGATGGATGTCCATAACTTCCATGACTATGCGGCATCAGGTGACAGCGACCATCCGCAGGAATACCAGCGCAGGCTGATGGATTATCTGCTGGGCATCAGCAACCGTCCATTGGTCTGTACGGAATGCCTTACGCGTGTGAACAATTCGGGCCTTGCGCGCACCTTTGCCGATTTCCAGCCCTATAACGTGAATTTCTATCTGTGGGGCCTTTATATCTGTGACCGTAACTGGGCAGTCCGTTGGGAGCGATCCACGTACGACCCTTACGAGAACTCTTTTCATAACCTGCTGCGCCCGGACGGAGATCCTATTGACTTCCGTGATATTGAGTTGATACGCAACTATCGGTTCACCCATGGAAAGCAGGTAGATCCCGGAGCCGAATATACAGACAGGTGGGAAAATCAGAAAGCCTGGCGCTGGATGTCGCCCGGCCCGGTGAAAGGGCGGCAGTTCGACAGCGTGGGCGATGCCTTGGCATGGCTGAATACGCCCGAGGCAGAGACGGGTTTCAACAGTCTGAACGTGAAGTGGAACTATAACGAGTACACCTCCGACAAGAAGGGCTTCTATGCAAAGGCCGATTCCTTGCTGAGGATGGCTGATGCCCGTGGAATGACCGTATTGCCGACGCTCTTGTCGGATGCTGACCTGACGGCAGCAGATAAGGAACTTGCCCAGTATGTCGGACATGTAATCCGACACTACTATCAGGATGCCCGTATACAGGCGTGGGACCTATATTATCAGCCCGGAGCAGTATCGAAGGATACGGAACGGTTGAAGGAACTGTTGAAGATGCTCTTCCGATACGGCCGCTACGAGTGGCCTAATCAGCCCATGATGGCAACGCCTGTTGTCCGGGTTCAGGAATTTGCGCCTGATTTTGATTACCGCAGAGCTTTGTTCCATGGTACCACCAACGGCTGGAACCGTTTGGAGTATCAGGGCGGAGGGAATGCTGATCTGTGTTATCTGGTCTGGAAACTGAGTGACGTGATAGCTTTTGCATCCAATCAGACGGCTCCTCAGACGGGCTGGCTGAAGAGTATTGCCTTCCGTTATGGGCGTCCTGTCTTTGTGACGAACTGGCAGCCGACAGATGATGCTAACGCAGCAGAAACGTTGGATAACTTCAGCCGAAGCCATACATTCTGGTATCAGAGCGGTAGGACTGCAACTTTGAAGAATCTCGAGAACTTTAAGTTTAAACCGATTACTGTAGGACATTAGGTTTAGTTTAGAGTTTACCGTTTACGGTTTACGGTTTACGGTTTACTGTTTAGAGTTGAGAGTTTACTGTTTACGGTTTACGGTTTACTGTTTACTGTTTACTGTTTACCGTTTACGGTTTACTGTTGAGAGTTTAGAGATTAGAGTTAAGAAATAAAACGATGAAAGGAAAGAATTTTTTTATTATGCTGGCTGCCTGTATGCTGGCAACAGTGAGTGCTAATGCACAAGGTATCCGTTCAGGTGAAATATGGCCGGATGAGGACGGGAATCACATAAACGCCCACGGCGGAGGTGTAATGAAGTACGGTGATACGTACTATTGGTTCGGCGAACACAAGGCTGAACATACAAGCAGCGCTCTGGTGGGCGTAACATGCTATGCCTCGAAGGACCTTCGGCACTGGCGTAACTGTGGTGTGGCGCTGAGTGTGACGGATGAACGCGGACACGACATAGAGCGCGGATGTGTGCTGGAACGCCCGAAGGTTATATATAATAAGGTAACGGGGAAGTTCTGCATGTGGTTCCACCTGGAACTGAAGGGCCAAGGGTACAATGCGGCCCGCTACGGTGTTGCTGTGGCCGACAAGCCGGAAGGACCGTATAAGTTCCTCTATTCCCAGAGGGCCAATGCAGGAACATGGCCTGTGGAGTTTGACAAGCAAGCCATGGCTGTGGTGGATACGCTGAACGAGGCTAACTTTAAGGAGTGGTGGACTCCAGCCTGGCGTAAGGCAGTAGGAGAGGGCCTGATAGTGAAGCGTGACTTCGGCACCGGTCAGATGTCGCGCGACATGACGCTCTTTGTGGACGATGACGGAAAGGCTTACCACATCTTCTCGAGCGAGGAGAACCTGACGCTTCACATTGCTGAGCTGACAGGCGATTACCTGCACCATACGGGGCGTTATACGCGTCTGGCTCCTGCGGGACATAACGAGGCGCCAGCTATCTTTAAGCACGAGGGGACTTACTGGATGATTACCAGCGGCTGTACGGGCTGGGATCCCAACGAGGCCCGTATGTTCTCAGCTCCCAGCATCTGGGGCCCCTGGAAGCAGCATCCTAATCCCTGCAGGGGTCCGAAGGCCGAAATAACATTCGGCGGACAGAGTACTTTTGTGTTAAACGTTGACGGCCCCGAAAACAACTCTCAGCTCTCAACTCTCAACTCTCAACTAATCTTTATGGCTGATATCTGGCGTCCTCGTCATCCCATAGATGCACGATACATCTGGCTTCCCATAGAATTTGAGGATGGGAAACCAGTTATACGTTGGCGTGATGAGTGGTAATTATCGGATAAACAGCATCTCGCGATACTTGGGCAGAGGCCACAGCTCGTCGTCTACGATAAGCTCCAGCTCGTCGATGTGATAACGGATCTTCTCGATGAGCGGTGCTACGGTATCGTGGTAGGCGATGGCTTTCTCGCGTACGCTCTCGATCTTGTTGGCCACACGGCGGGCTTGAACGAGGGCTTCTACATTCTCTGTGATGAAGCTGCTATGCTCGCTGATGCGCTCTATGAGAGCCAGATTGTTGGCGCTCAACTTCAGGGCCGTCTGTTCGGGGAATATCTCCTTTACCTTATGTACATTATCAATTAGCTGACTCTGGTACTTGGTGGCTACGGGGATGATATGGTTCAGGCAGAGGTCGCCGAAGATGCGGGCCTCGATCTGTATCTTCTTGGTGTAGGTCTCCTGCTTGATTTCGGTGCGAGCCTCCAGCTCGGCCTCGGAGAGGACGTGCATATCGCCAAACATCTTTATGGTGTCGGGCTTCAGGTAGTTGTCCAGCATCAGGGGTGCGCTGTTCTCCACATCGAGGCCGCGACGGGCTGCTTCCTGCTTCCATTCCTCGCTGTAGCCGTTGCCGTCGAAGCGGATGGGCTTGCAGGTTAGGATGTCCTCGCGAACGGTCTTCAGGATAGCCTTCATAGGCTCTGTTCCGTTCTGGATAAGTTGGTCAACGCGCTCCTTGAAATGGGTCAGCGCCTCGGCCATAGCGGTATTGAGGACAATCATTGAGGCGGCGCAGTTGGCCTGCGAACCGGCAGCACGGAACTCGAAGCGGTTACCCGTAAAGGCAAAGGGCGAGGTGCGGTTACGGTCGGTATTATCCAAGAGGAGCTCGGGAATCTGAGGAATATCCAGTGTGAGCGAGCGCTTGCCCTTGAGGTTGATAATCTCCTCGTCGGTGGCGTTCTCCAAATGGTCGAGCAATTCGGTCAACTGCTTGCCCAGGAAGCTGGAGATGATGGCAGGAGGAGCCTCGTTGGCACCCAGACGATGTGCATTGGTAGCAGAGATGATGCTGGCCTTCAGGAGTCCGTTATGACGGTAAACGGCCATCAGGCTCTCTACCAGGAAGGTGACGAAACGCAGGTTGTCAAGCGGTGTCTTGCCCGGGCCGTGCAGGAGAATGCCTGTATCGGTGGAAAGGCTCCAGTTGTTGTGCTTGCCGCTTCCGTTTACACCACCAAAAGGCTTCTCGTGCAGCAGGCAGCGGAAGCCGTGTTTGCGGGCAACCTTACGCATAAGCATCATCAGCAACATGTTATGGTCAACGGCCAAGTTACACTCCTCGAAGATGGGAGCCAACTCGAACTGGTTGGGAGCAACCTCGTTGTGGCGCGTCTTGCAGGGAATACCCAACTCGAGGGCTTTGATTTCCAAGTCCTTCATGAAGGAAGCTACACGACCGGGGATGGAGCCGAAGTAATGGTCGTCCATCTGCTGGTTCTTGGCGCTGTCGTGTCCCATCAGGGTACGACCCGTCATAACCAAGTCGGGACGGGCGGCATAGAGGTCCTCGTCAACCAGGAAATACTCCTGTTCCCAACCAAGATTGGTGATAACCTTCTTGACTTCGGGATAGAAGTACTGAGCCACAGCAGTAGCAGCCTTATCGACGGCCATCAGGGATTTCTTGAGCGGAGCCTTATAGTCAAGTGCCTCGCCCGTATAGGAGATGAAGACGGTAGGAATCATCAGCGTATCGCCCACCACGAATACGGGGCTTGCCGGGTCCCAGGCTGAGTAGCCGCGTGCCTCGAAGGTAGAGCGGATGCCGCCGCTGGGGAAAGAGCTGGCGTCGGGTTCCTGCTGGACGAGCTGCTTGCCTGTGAATTCCTCCACCAGTCCGCCCTTGCCGTCGTGTTCCACAAAGCCGTCGTGCTTCTCGGCTGTTCCCTCGGTAAGGGGCTGGAACCAATGGGTGCAATGTGTGGCGCCTAATTCCATCGCCCACTTCTTCATGCCCTCGGCAACGATGTTGGCGGTTGCCAAATCCAAGGTTTCGCCGTTATCCATAACAGCGCACATTTTCTTATATACGTTGGCAGGAAGATACTGATACATCTTCTTGCGGTTGAATACATATTTACCGAAGAACTCACTGGGCCGTTCGGTACGGTTGGGAACGGGAATGGGTTTCTTGTTGAAAGCTTCTCCTACTACTTGAAATCTAAGTGTACTTGACATTTATGTTTACTGTTTACTGTTTACGGTTATTCATCTATGAAGCGTTGCGTAAGGCCGCTGTAATTCTCGATGCGGCGGTCGCGGAGGAAAGGCCACCAGCGACGGACATTCTCGGAACGCTGCATATCTACCTCTACAACCATATTAACTTCCTCGTCCTTGGGAGCGCGATAGCGTATCTCGCCCTGAGGACCGGCCACGAAGCTGCTGCCCCAGAACTGGATACCGTTGGTCTGACCGCTGGGGTCGGGCTCGTGCCCTACACGGTTGACGGCAATCACAGGCAGGCCGTTGGCAACAGCATGACCGCGCTGGACAGTTGTCCAGGCTTCGCGCTGGCGTTCCTGCTCTTCTGGCGTATCGCTGCTTTCGTAACCGATGGCAGTAGGGTAGATGAGCAATTCGGCTCCCTGGAGGGCCATCAGGCGGGCACCTTCGGGGTACCACTGGTCCCAACAGACCTGAACGCCCAAAAGTCCCAGGCTGGTTTGGATGGGATGAAAGCCCAAGTCGCCTGGCGTGAAGTAGAACTTCTCGTAATAAGCGGGGTCGTCGGGGATGTGCATCTTGCGATACTTGCCGGCAATGGAGCCGTCCTTCTCGAATACCACAGCCGTATTATGGTATAGTCCGGCAGCTCTGCGCTCAAAGAGGCTGGTTACCAGCACTATGCCGTGCTGACGGGCCAATTCGCCATAGAACTGCGTACTGTTCCCCGGGATGGGTTCAGCCAACGAGAAGTTGTCCACATTCTCGGTCTGACAGAAATAAAGGCTGTTGTGCAACTCCTGCAACACCACTAACTGTGCGCCTTGTCCAGCAACCTGGGCAATATTCAGGGCCAGCTTCTGTTTGTTCTCTTCGATGTTGGCTGTGCAACTTTGCTGTATGATTCCGACTTTCATTGTTTTATTATTAACCGGTTAGTGGTTAGCGGTTATCGGTTATCGAAAATTCTCAATTCTCAACTCTCAATTCTCAACTTTCATCGCTCCCAACGGGAACTGCATGGCTGAACAATGGATGGAGCCGTGCTGAAGGATGAGCGTCTGGCTATCTATCTCCACAATCTCGTGCTTAGGGAATGCCTTGGCCAATTGGCTGTGTGCCTGACGGTCGAGTTCGTAATCGCCGTAGGTGGGCATCAGCACCGCCTTATTGATAATAAGGAAATTGGCGTAGGTGGCAGGCAGACGAGAACCGTCTTCGTCGAACCTCTTGGGAGCCATTGGCAAAGGAATAAGATTGTAGGGCTCGCCGCTGAGGGTCCTGAAAGAGCGTAGCTGTTCCTCCATGAGTTTCAACTCGGCATAGTGCTCGTCTTCTGTATCCTTGCATTGTACATAGGCAATGGTATTGTTGGGACAGAAACGGGCCAGCGTATCTATGTGACTGTCTGTATCGTCACCAGCCAGATAGCCGTGATCCAACCAAAGGATGCGCTCGGCATGGAGGTAAGAGAGTAGCTTCTTCTCTATATCGGCCTGTGTGAGAGGCTGGTTCCTGTGTGGAGCCAACAGACATTGGCTGGTGGTAAGGATGGTTCCCATTCCGTCGCTCTCTATGCTGCCGCCTTCGAGAACAAAATCGAGATGATCTTCGTACACACCCTTGAAAATGTCCTGTTGCATAAGGTTACGGCATATCTGGTTGTCGAGTTCAGCAGGGAACTTCTCGCCCCATCCGTTGAATTGGAAGTCGAGTAGGCACGTGCCTGTCTCAGTAAGCAAGGTAATGAACCCGTGGTCGCGAGCCCATGTGTCGTTGGTGGGCATCTGACAGTAAAGAATTTGCTCGCAGACCTGCTTGGGCAGCTGTTCGGTAAGCAGTGCTTTTACCTGTTCGGCCTCTGGTGTGACAATCAGAAGCTTCTCGCAAGAGGCAATCTGCATGGCCATTTGGATATAGCAACGTGTTACTTCCTTAAGTACGGGAGCCCAGTCGGTTTCGGCATGCGGCCACGTCAACTGAACTGCACACTGAGGATACCATTCGGCAGGCAGGTGGGTAGAACGGATTTCTGTCAGTTCCGGACCATGCTCCTCGTCGTAACGTAGTTGCATGAGCAAATCGGTGATTGTTGTTGTCGGTTTCTGAATATGAATAGCCATAACTCCTCTTACCTTTTATATATATAAGTGGTTGCAAAGATACGAAAAAAAGTAATAGGTAATAGTGAAAAGTGAAAAATGAGAGAAGAAATTTGGATTTTATCTTCTTTTGGCGTACCTTTGCGGCCAAGAAACGTACTTACTATGAGCGTGAAAGTTCGGGAAGTGATGAACGCCCTTGAAAATTTCGCGCCTCTGCCCTTGCAGGAAAGCTATGATAATGCTGGCCTGCAAGTTGGACTGACAGAGGCGGAAGTCTCAGGGGTTTTATTGTGCCTTGACGTGACCGAAGAAGTAATTCAAGAGGCCGTAGAGTTGGGGTGCAACCTTGTAGTGTCTCATCATCCGCTCTTGTTCCGCGGCCTGAAAGTGCTCTCTGATACCGATATGGTACAGCGTTGCGTAAGGATGGCCGTTCAGAACGACATAAATATCTACGCTGCCCATACCAATCTGGATAGTGCCATAGACGGTGTAAACTACGCCATTGCTGAGCGCTTGGGATTGATGGATGTGGAGCTGATTCAGCAGCGCAGGGTATCTGTTCATACAGATGCAAAAGAGCGTATGGTGTTGGCTGGCAATGGTGTGATTGGCTACTTGCCGGAAGGCGAAGATTCGTTGGTGTTCCTGCAAAGAGTAAAACAGGCCTTTGGCGTAGAATGCCTGATGCACAACGAGCTGTTGTTGCGCCCGATACAATGTGTAGCCATCTGTGGCGGTGCAGGAGATTTCCTGTTGGGCGAGGCTATCCGACTAAAGGCTGACGCCTTCCTGACGGGTGAAATGCATTACCATCAATACTTTGGCCATGCCCAACAGATACAGATTGGCGTGCTGGGACATTACCAGAGCGAGCAGTACACGACTGACATCCTACGTGGGGTGATTGAGGAACAATTCCCCAGTCTTGCCCTCTTTAAGACGACTGTCTGTACCAATCCGATTAAGTACCTTTAGTTTAGTTTACCGTTTACGGTTTACAGTTTAGAGTTTAGAGTTTAGAGTTGATAGATTAGGGATTAGAGATTAGAGAAAACTGAATATTATCAAATCGTGAATAAATATTATGGCAAGAGAGAGAGTTAAGGATCCCGCAGATTTGAGCGTGGAAGAAAAACTGAAGAATCTGTATGAGTTGCAGAAATTGTTGACAGAGATTGATAAGATTAAAACCTTGCGTGGTGAGTTGCCTCTTGAGGTTCAGGACCTGGAGGATGAAATCGAGGGTTTGTCCACTCGCGTAGAGAAGATTACTGCTGAGGTGGCTGAGTTGAAGCGTGATATCAATCAGCGTAACGGTGACATCGAGGTCAACAATGCTAATATCGAACGCTTTAAGACCCAGATGGACAGCGTTAGAAACAATCGTGAATACGATACATTAAGCAAGCAGATTGAGTATGCTGAATTGGACAATGTACTGAATCAGAAGAAGATAGCTGAAGCTAAGGCTTTGGTTGAGAGTAAAAGCGCTGAGGTTATGCAATGCAATTTGCTGGCCAATGAAAGGCGTGAAGACCTGGATGAAAAGCGTGGTGAGTTGGAGGAGATTATTGCAGAAACCAAGGCCGATGAGGATAAACTCCGCGAGAAAGCAAAGAACCTGGAGTTGACCATTGAGCCTCGTTTGCTGAGCGCTTTCAAGCGTATTCGTAGAAACAGCCGTAACGGCCTGGGCGTTGTTTACGTACAGCGTGATGCCTGTGGCGGTTGCTTTAACAAGATTCCACCTCAGCGTCAGTTGGATATCCGTATGCGCAAGAAGATTATCGTATGTGAATACTGCGGTCGTATTATGGTCGATCCCGAACTGGCTGGTGTAGAACTGGTTGGAAAGGAAGAAAAGCCAAAGCGCAGAAGAGCTACTCGCAAGAAGGCCGAGGAAAGCTCGGAGAGTTGAGGGCCTCACCCCAGCCCCTCTCCGAGAGAGAGGGGAGCAAGGGTGATTGTTTAGAGATTAGAGATTAGAGCTGACAAGCTATAACCCCTAAATAAAAAATAGGCTGGATTTTTCCAGCCGTTTTTTTTAACCTTTAACCTTTAACCTTTAACCTTTAACCTTTAACCTTTAACCTTTAACCTTTAACCTTTAACCTTTAACCTTTAACCTTTTAACCTTTAACCTTTTAACCTTTAACCTTTTAACCTTTTAACCTTTAACCTTTTAACCGCTCACCGAGAAAGTTCACCCCACGTTGGGATATCCGGTAGAAACTCATAGGTATCATTCTCGTAGTTAATCTTGCAACAATAATGTTGCATTCCGTTGCTAACAACAAGCCATCTGACTTGCATTTTTATGTTGTATCGGCTTATCTGATTAAAGACGTTCTGAGTGATGGAAATGTGCGGCGCTTTGTACTCGACAATCATAATGGGACGTGCCTGGGTATCATAGACAACCGAGTCGCAACGTTTCTGTGTGTTGTTAAGGTTCAAGGCCACTTCGTTGGCAATACAAGACGCGTTGTATCCTTTTTGGTTGACAAGAAAATGAATAAAGTGCTGGCGGACCCACTCTTCGGGAGTGAGGATGACGTATTTTCTGCGTAAAATATCAAAAACCGTCACTTTATTTCCCTTTCTTTGTAACTTTAGGTCCGTTTTTGGTAAATTCAGCGCTTCCATTCCAGAATAATTTGTATCTTTGCCTACAAAATTATATAAAAAATGAAAACCAAGCAAGAGATTGTTGAAAATTGGTTGCCCAGATACACGCATAAGCAGTTGGAAGAGTTTGGCGATTATGTTTTGCTGACCAATTTTAATAATTATGTGGATATTTTCTGCAAGAAGTTCGGTATCGAAGCACCTGATTATTCATCGAACATGCGATCGGCAACGGCAGATGGTATAAGCATTATCAACTTTGGTATGGGAAGTCCCAATGCGGCAATTATTATGGACCTTCTGACTGCCATAAAACCCAAGGCTTGTCTTTTCTTGGGCAAGTGTGGAGGTATTTCGACCAAAACCCAGCGTGGTGACCTGATTCTGCCCATTGCGGGCATCAGAGGAGAAGGTACTAGTAACGACTATTTCCCACCAGAGGTGCCTGCATTACCTGCATTTATGCTGCAGCGTGCTATCTCCAGTACCATTCGTGACTTGGGTTTCGACTATTGGACGGGAACGGTTTATACGACAAACCGTCGTGTCTGGGAACATGATGATAAGTTTAAGGAGTATCTGCGTACCACACGTGCTATGGCTGTTGATATGGAGACGGCAACACTCTTTACCTGTGGATTTGCCAACCATATTCCCACAGGAGCGCTCTTGTTGGTAAGCGACAATCCGATGGTTCCTGAAGGAGTGAAAACTGACCAGAGTGACAAGATTGTGACAAGCAAATATGTCGAAGATCATGTATCTATAGGTATTCAGGCGCTTGAGATGATTAAGCAGGAAAAGAAGACGGTTCGTCACTTGAAATTCGATTATTAATGGCTGCACAGGCAAAAGGAGGCATTTCGCACGAAGATATAATCCGCTCTGTTCGAGCTGGAGAGGTGAAGCCTGTCTATCTTTTGATGGGCGCAGAGGACTATTATATAGATAAATTGAGCGATTTTCTTACGGAAACACTCTTGAAACCGGAGGAACGTGATTTCAACCTGGATATTGTGTACGGTCTTGAAACGAGTGCTGACAAGGTTGTGGAACTGGCCAGAGCTTATCCCATGATGGCAGACAGGCGCGTTGTATTGGTGCGCGAAGCGCAGTCTATGCGCTCTTTGGACGCATTGGAGGCTTATCTGCAACATCTTACACCCACTACGGTTCTTATTCTCTGTTACAAGCACGGTACATTGGATAAACGTAAGGCTGTGACCAAACTGATAGAGCAGAATGGTGTGGTTTATGAGAGCAAGAGGCTTTATGATAGCCAGTTGCCTCAGTTTATCACACAATATTTTAGCCGTAAAAAGGTGAAAATAGAAACGCAGGCTGTCCAGATGCTGGCCGGACATGTAGGAGCTGATTTATGCCGACTCTCTGCAGAAATGGATAAATTGCTCCTTTCGCTCTCAGAGAACGAGGATAGCGTAACAGCGAGCAGGGTAGAGGAGCTTACGGGAATGAGTAAGGAATTCAATGATTTTGAGTTACGTTCTGCTTTAGCTGTAAAAGATGTTTTCAAGAGCATGCAGATCGTAAAATACTATCAAGGTCTGCAACAGAAGTTTGCCTTGCCACAGACACTTTCCAATTTATTTACATTTTTTTCTGCTGTTTTGCTGACATATTATGCCCCGGATAAAAGTGATAGGGGTATTGCTGCCTGGTTAGGAATGCCAGAATGGCAAGCCAGAAAGGATATCATTCCTGCCTATCAGAATTACAAAGGAGTGAAGGTTTTACAGATCTTATCTGAAATACGCAAAACTGATGCCAAAGGAAAGGGAGTAGGGGGGTGCAAAACTCCAAAAGAGGAGCTTTTACAGGAACTTATTTTCTTTATTTTACATTGATTTTTGTCTAGATTGTAACAGTTGGCTTACATCAAAAATAGGGCCCTATCTTCTGAAAAATAGCAAGTTAGGGTCTTTTTCTGTGCACTGAGAATCGCGTAAATCTGTGCGTTTTCATAGCTGTAGGCAGATTCTTAACGCATTTTAAATTTGGCAAAAATAGGGCTTTTTCCCGATTTCTGAGTTTAAATTTGTAATTTGAAATCGTAAACCCGATTTGCAGTTATAACATTCACGATTGCTTCATAATCGTAAATCGAGAATGTAAATTCAAATATGCAAATGCGAATTAGATGTTTGCATACTGTATTTATAATCCCGAATCCCATAATTTTAATCATAAAACTGAATAATATGCTAAAATAAATTACTTGAGTAAAATATTAAAAATCAATTTGTTTTATGTTTGTGTTTGTGATTTTACTTCATTAAAGTGTAATGGATTTTGAATATTTACCCAAATTCACTAATTTAACAACTATTAGACAACTTTTATTATTTATAATATATGGAAACTCAGAATGTTGCGTTTACTAATCTATGCACTTTACTTTAAGTCTGTAAATTTGCAAATCTGCATGTAACCGTTGGGTTTTGTTAACGATTCCACTTTTCGATTTATAGTTGTAAATATTTGCAAGCGTAAATATTCATAAAAATTTTTCTTCTGATTTTTAAATTCAAATATTTGGAAATTTAAATCCGATTTTCTACCTTTGTACCCAGTTTAAAGTTTAAAATCAGGTTATCACCTCTACTAATTATACGCGAAAAGGATGAAGGAAAGAATTTTTCAGTTGATGAAATATCAAGGTATGTCGCAAAAAGAATTTGCTGCTACCCTATGTATTGCGGAAGGAACTCTTTCTGGGATCTTCACAGGAAGAACACGACCCACTAATAATATTGTTAATGCAATTCATGAGTGTTTCCCACACATTAGTATTAATTGGCTGATGTTCGGTGAGGGAGAAATGCTTCTTGAGGGTGCGTCTCCACAACAGCCGGATGCTACTTCCGGACAGCCTAATTTGTTTCCATCCGATTCAACACCTTCTTCAGAGGTTAATTCTATCCACACTCCTACACCCCAAATTCAAGAAGTGGTAAAATATGTTGACAAACCTCAACGTAAAATCACAGAAATCCGTGTGTTTTATGACGACGGCACATTCGAAACATTTTCATCTTAAATGAAAAAACTCCTGAAACTCTGCTATGTGTTTCAGGTTTTTTTTATACCTTCGCATAAAAATTGGCAGAATAACAAATGAAGAAGTATATTTTGGACCTATCCCTGACGGCTGTAGAGCGTCTGCATGAACGCTATGTGCTCCTAAAGGCTACGGATAGCCAGAAGCCTTTGCCTGAGATGCAACCCGGTCAGTTTGCCCAATTGCAGATAGAAGGCAGCAAGCAGACTTTTCTGCGTCGTCCCATCAGTATTCATAATGTTGAGAGAAAGAAGAACGAGGTCTGGTTCCTTGTTCAGACTGTAGGTGACGGTACGCGTCAACTTGCTAAAATGCAGGTGGGAGATACGTTGAACGTAATACTTCCCTTGGGTAATGGCTTTACGATGCCTGCTGAACCCTCGTCCCGCGTTTTGTTGGTAGGCGGAGGTGTTGGCGTCGCTCCCCTCTTGTATATGGGTGCTGTCATGAAGGAGAAAGGCCTTGCGCCTACCTTCCTGTTGGGGGCCCGTAGTTCAGGCGATTTGTTGCAGTTGGATAAATTCAATGCGCTAGGTCGAGTGTTCGTTACTACCGAAGACGGTTCCAAGGGTGAGAAAGGCTTTGTTACCCAGCACAGCCTTCTGCAGCAAGAGAAGTTTGATCAGATTAGCGTTTGTGGTCCCAAGCCCATGATGGTGGCTGTTGCCCGTTATGCCAAGAGTGCTGATACATCTTGCGAAGTAAGCCTGGAGAATATGATGGCTTGCGGCTTAGGTGCCTGCCTGTGTTGTGTGGAAGATACAGAGATGGGTAATGTGTGTGTATGTAAGGAAGGTCCCGTATTCGACATAAACAAACTGAAATGGCAGATTTAAGAACTAACATAGCAGGCTTGCAGCTCTGCAATCCCGTAATGACCGCCAGTGGAACATTCGGCTACGGACTCGAGTTTCAGGATTTTGTGAATCTTGAACAGATAGGTGGTATAATAGTTAAAGGTACTACGTTGCAGCCTCGCCAGGGCAATCCCTACCCGCGCATGGCAGAAACGGCACAGGGAATGCTAAACTGCGTAGGCCTTCAGAACAAAGGCGTTGACTATTTCTGCGAGCATATCTATCCCCAGATCAAGGATATCCGCACCAATATGATTGTGAATGTCTCGGGCAATAGTCCTGAGGATTATGCCGAGTGCGCCGCTCGTATCAACGAGTTGGAAAATATTCCTGCGATAGAATTGAATATTTCCTGCCCCAATGTCAAGCACGGTGGAATGGCTTTCGGAACCACCACCGAGGGTGCTGCCAGCGTTGTTAAGGCTGTTCGTGAGGCTTATAAGAAGACCTTGATAGTTAAGCTCTCGCCCAATGTTACCAGCATTACGGATATAGCTTTGGCTGTTCAGGATGCAGGAGCTGATGCCGTGAGTCTTATCAATACGTTGATGGGAATGGCTATCGATGCTGAGAAGCGCAAGCGTGTGCTCAGTATCGGAACAGGTGGTTTGAGCGGTCCATGCATTAAACCTGTGGCGCTGAGGATGGTCTATCAGGTAGCACATGCTGTCCGGATTCCCGTTATCGGCTTAGGCGGCATCAGTTGTGCAACGGATGCAGTAGAGTTCCTTCTTGCCGGCGCAACGGCTATAGAGATTGGGACTGCCAACTTCCTCGACCCTGCCATAACCGTTAAGGTGGCACAGGGAATTAAAGATTATCTGGACCGTCACGGATTCCAGAGCGTAAAAGATATAATAGGTATATGCGAATAGACATCATAACCGTACTACCCGAACTGCTGGAGAACTTTACCCAGGAGAGTATCGTCGGCCGTGCGCAGAAGAAAGGGCTGGTGGAGATACACATCCACAATCTGCGTGATTACACGTTGGACAAGTGGCGACGTGTTGACGACTACCCCTTTGGTGGCTTTGCGGGTATGGTTATGCAATGCGAGCCCATAGACCGATGCATCAGCAAGCTCAAGAGTGAGCGCCACTACGATGAGATTATCTTCACCACCCCTGATGGAGAGCAATTTTCCCAGCCTATGGCCAACAGCCTCTCGTTGTGCGAGAATATCATCATCCTGTGTGGTCATTATAAGGGTATCGACTACCGCGTTCGTGAGCATCTGATTACCAAGGAAGTCTCCATCGGCGATTATGTACTTACAGGCGGAGAACTGGCAGCTGCCGTCATGACGGATGCCATCGTGCGTATTATCCCGGGAGCCATAGGTGACGAGCAGAGCGCTCTCTCCGACAGTTTCCAGGATAATCTGTTGGCGGCACCTGTTTATACGCGTCCTGCTGAATACAAGGATTGGGGCCGTGTGCCCGATATTCTCCTCTCCGGTCACGAGGCTAAGATCAAGGAGTGGGAGCTTCAGCAGAGCTTAGAGAGAACAAAAAGATTACGTCCAGACCTTTTGAAGAAAAAGTAAGAGTTATGGAACATCAGAAAAAGAAAATGAACCTGTATATCATTGCGGGTTGCAACGGAGCCGGAAAAACAACGGCCTCTTTTACCGTGCTACCCGAAATGCTGAAATGCAGGGAGTTTGTGAATGCCGACGAGATTGCAGCAGGCATCTCGCCCTTTAACCCCGAGGGAGTGGCTATTCAGGCTGGCCGACTGATGATTGACCGTATCATCCAGTTGCTGAAGGATGGAGAAACCTTCGCCTTCGAGACCACCCTTGCCACCCGTTCGTATGTCAAGTTGATTCAGCAGGCCAAGAAGCGCGGTTATTTTGTAACCCTGCTCTTCTTCTCGTTGAGTACTCCCGAGCAAGCCCAGCGCCGTGTAGCTCAACGTGTGAGCATGGGAGGTCATAATATCCCTTCGGATGTAATTGTGCGCAGGTATGAGGCCGGATTGCAGAACCTGTTCCAACTTTATATGCCAGTATGCGACTACTGGACGCTCTACGACAACAGCAACTGTCCCGCCATACGTATAGCCAGCGGCTTCGGGACCGAGAAGATTGAGGTCCTCGACAAAGAGCGTTATCAGACCCTTTATAAAAAATATCACCAGCAGCCGGAGGAGGGCCAGAAGAAATGACAGATTATGAAGTTCGTGAGATGCAGCGTCTGATAGATGCCGGCATCCAGTTGGCCCATAAGCGCCTTCTTGCCCGTGCCCGCTTCGACCGGCAGGTTCTGGTTTTTTCTCAGGATGGTAAAGTTGTAGAGAAAATTCCCGATGGAGTTGCTACCTCTCCAGTTTTGGAAGGTGATCCTCTTCTTCGTCATCGTATATTCCAAGATTAAGAAACAGCATGCCAGGCAGAGACTTGCTTGATAAGTTCATGCAATCGTTAAGAAGCGCCCTTCTGCCCACGTGGAAGAGCGCCTCTTGGTTGCTTAAACTCATGATACCCATTTCCCTTGCAGTAACTCTTCTGCAGCATTGGGGTGTATTAGCGTGGATTGCCGGCTATCTGAATCCCCTTTTCTCCATGTTGGGCTTGCCTGGCGAGTCAGCTGTTCTTTTTATCAGCGGAGCGGCAGCCGGAACGTATGCAGGTGTTGCAGCTATGATGTCTGTTCACCTTACTTTGCGCCAAGCTACCATTGTGGGTATTATGATATTGATTTGTCATGCCCTGCCGATGGAATGTACCGTCAACCATAAGACGGGTTCCAACTTCTTGCGAATGGGCCTGATACGTATCTTTATGGCTTTTGTGGCAGCTATGTTCCTTAACCTGGTACTGCCTGATATGGCTACACCTTATTTGTATATGGGAGCTGCTGCGGATAGTTCCCTAATGGAGGTCTTGCAGACATGGGCCCTGTCTCAACTAAAGGTGGCCGTCTTGGTTTTCCTCATCATCTATGTGCTTATGGTTATACAGAGCCTGATACAACTTTACTCGTTGCTGGACCCTTTGTCCCGATTCTTAGCTCCCCTAATGCGTTTTTTCGGCTTGCCCCGAAAGGCAGCCTATATGTGGTTGGTAGGTAATGTGCTGGGGCTCAGCTATGGCTCAGCCGTTATGCTGGATTTAGAGGAGAGAGGTCAGATTACACGCGAGGATGCAAATGCAGTCAACTACCATCTCATCATGAATCATTCCATGCTCGAGGATACCATCGTTATGGCAGTAACGGGCATCTCGGTATTTTGGATTTTAGCAACAAGAATATTGTTCGCCCTCATCGTAGTATGGACACGCAAAGCGATGGCTAAGGTTAGAAGGTTAAAATGTTAAAGGGTTAAAATGTTAAAAGGTTAAAATGTTAAAAGGTTAAAATGGTTATTAGAACATCTAAATAAGTTATCGTTAACGTTAACGTTATCGTTGAAAACATGTGTAACGGAGAAAAAGGAAATACTTGGACGCACCTCATAGGCGCTGTTTTCGCGCTTACATCTATTTGGGTTATTTGGCCTGCTGTAAATGCAGGTTGGCAGATGGCCATGGGAGTTATCTTTTTTATTGTAGGAATGTTTCTGATGTTCCTCAGCAGCACTATTTACCATTGGCTTAGTCCAGGTAGGGTAAAGCAGGCAATGCGTAAACTCGACCACATCAGCATCTATGTGATGATAGCCTGTAGCTACGCTCCCATCTGCCTGGGAGTTGTTGGGGGATGGTTAGGTTGGACTGTCTTTGCTTTCCTGTGGGCTATAGTCCTTGGCGGAACTTTCTATAAGATATATGCCATAGGCAAATGGCCCAAACTCTCTTTGGCTCTCTACCTGTTGATGGGGTGGAGTGTGCTATTTATGTTCAAGCCTGTTATGGACCGTCTGGAGCCTGTCTCTATGGCGCTCTTACTTGCCGAGGGAATCTTCTATACCTCAGGCACTTACTTCTTTGCGCACGACAGCAAACCTGGCTATCATGCCATCTGGCACGTATTCGTACTTTTGGGTGCCATGGCTCATTGGCTTGCTGTACTGACTATAGTATTATGATAATTCAATGCCCGGTAGTATAAAATGAAAGTGTATAATAGAAGATAAAGTAGACATTACGATTATCAGATTCAAGAAAGATGGACGAAATTAATAGCCTTTTCTCTCTACTCAGCTCTGTGCTTTGGGGATGGCCGATGGTCATCATGTTGCTGGGCACACATGTATTCCTCACTTTCCGGCTTCGTTTCCCGCAACGTCGTTTGCTGACGGGTATTCGTCTGTCGGTACAGAAAGACAAGGATGCCAAGGGCGACGTATCTCAGTTTGGTGCATTGGCTACAGCACTTGCTGCTACCATTGGAACGGGTAATATCGTTGGTGTAGCTACGGCTGTGGCGCTTGGCGGACCGGGTGCCGTACTTTGGTGTTGGCTGACGGGTATCTTTGGTATGGCCACCAAGTATGCCGAGGGGTTATTAGCCGTTAAATACCGTGTAAAAGGTAGTGACGGCCGAACCTACGGAGGTCCTATGTACGCCTTGGAGCTCGGACTTGGCATGAAATGGCTGGCCCTTGTTTTTGCCATCTTCACCGCCTTAGCCAGTTTCGGTATCGGTTGTACTGTTCAGGCCAACTCCATTGCTCTCTTAGCCAACGAGACCTTTGGTATTCCCTCTTGGATAGTGGGTATATTCGTCAGCGTGCTCACAGCCGTTGTTATTATGGGAGGCGTTAAGTCCATTGCCCGAGTCTGTACGATTCTTGTGCCATTCATGGCATTACTCTATGTGATTGGCTGCCTGTATATCCTATATATGAACTATAGTTTTGTCTGGCCTGCTTTGCAACTTATCGTTGAATCGGCCTTCAACCCTATGGCGGCAGGCGGAGGTTTTGTAGGAGCTTCTGTAATGATGGCAGCCCGCTATGGTATTGCCCGTGGCTTGTTCTCTAACGAGAGTGGTATGGGTAGCGCTCCTATCGTGGCAGCAGCAGCCCAGACACGTAATCCCGTTCGTCAGGCTTTGGTTTCCAGCACAGGCACCTTCTGGGACACGGTCATCATTTGTGCCCTTACGGGTTTGGTGCTCGTCAGCAGTATTTTGGCCCATCCCGATATCAGCTATGCCGACGGGGCTGCATTGACAAAGGTTGCATTCTCCAAGATTCCTTTTGTCGGCGCTCCGTTGCTTACTTTCGGTATTCTGACATTTGCTTTCAGCACCATCCTCGGTTGGAGCTATTATGGCGAGAGTGCCGTCAACTACATCGAACATCAACGCATCAATCGTTTTTATCGCATTCTCTATATTGTGGCTTTGTTCTTCGGCAGCATCATCAGCCTGGATGTTATTTGGAACATCGCCGATACGATGAATGCCCTAATGACTATCCCCAACCTTGTGGCTCTGCTTTTGTTGAGTGGCGTTGCTGCTCGCGAAACAGACAAATACCTCTGGGGCGGCCATTTAGACGAAGATTCATCCTTAACTTAACATTTTCCTGTCTGCTGCGTATTATAGATGTATGACACGCTCAGAATTTGAACATATAGCTGCTCAGTTGCGTCAGAAGGTTCTGAAGGTAGGACTTCAGTTCTTCGGTTCCCAAGAGGATGCCGAGGATGCCGCACAGGAGACGATGGTGCAGTTGTGGCGTTACTGCGAGCAGATAGATGCCAGCCGCAACATTGAGTCCCTGGCTGTCAGAGTGGCTAAAAACTGTTGCGTAAGTATGTACAGGAGAAACAGACCTGCCCCCATCTCCTCCCTCTATGGAGGGGAGTTTGGGAGTTCTCCTCAGGAAATTCTGGAGGCTAAAGATACGCAGCAGATGCTGGAAGAGGCACTTGACCTGTTGAAACCCCGGGAACGACAACTCTTTGAGATGCGACAGCTGGAGGGTCTGTCGGTAGATGAAATATCTACGGAAACGGGAATCCCCAAGCCGTCCATCATAGCAATGGTATCAGCAGCCCGCAAGAAGGTCTTTAGTGAACTTAAAAGGAGGATGAAACAATGAAGGACAAAGATATAGAACAACTGATCAACAAATATCTGGAAGGCGAAACTTCGCCGGAAGAGGAGCAAGAACTTGCCTTGGAACTGCAACGTCCGGATATCCCTCAGGAATGGAAGGCCATCCGCCTGATGTTGGGCGAACTGACCTTAGGCGAGGCAGAGTATGACACAATCGTGGCAAAAAAAAGCCTCCCGTTTGGGAGAGGTTTGGAGAGGGGCCGCAGGTGGTTTTCTATCATTTCCTCTATGGCCGCTGTATTGCTGGTGGGCTTGTTCCTGTATCAGCATCTCCCTACAGAAAACACGAATGAAGTACCTCATTATTATACATCCGACTTCTCTGCCGGCAGCACCCTCAGGAATGTGTACACAGGCCGCCGGCATCAGGAGAAACATTTAAGTTACACTCAATTTAAAACGATGCTTTATGAAAACAAATAAGTTAGTTTACAGTTTACGGTTTACGGTTTACGGTTTGGTGGTGGGGCTGTTCTTTACCTCATGCTATCAGCCTAAGGTTTTGATGCATACTACCATTCACGGCGGTTTCGGAAAGGATTGCACTCGCGAGGTCAGCTACAGTAATGTGATGTCTAAGGAAAAGAGGGATTCCCTTCTTGGTAAAGACCTCTGCGAATGGTCTCAACCCATGCCTGAGTGCCTGAATGTTGATGCTTTCTGCAAGAGTCATACAGAAGTTGGCGAGGGCGATACGGTTAGGACGACATTTATCTGCCCCTTCTCCTCTGTAGAAGAGATGTGCGAGCAGACACCTTTGCAACTGAACGGAGTACGTCTTCGCTCGAATGCCAAACTGGACAAGCGCTTCCGCTGGTTCTATACCGAATATGTCTTTACCGAAACATTCTACTGCGTAGGCGATAGCTTCATGCTGCCCCCGACAGATTATGCCGACAAGGATGCTGTAAGCTATTGGTTTACGGGTCAGCCCAATCTGTTGCAAGGACTGAACGGAGCCGAGGCATACGAGAAGCTAGGCAACATGGAGCCTGCTGTTACCAAGTGGCTCAACGATAACCTCTTCCGGGTTGGTTTCGACTTCATCGTTTCTCACTACGATTCTATTCCCAATCCGCCCGTAAGTCGTGAGCATTTCATAGAGCTTCAGGATTCATTGGTACACTTTATTTTGGCTGGTGAGGAGGATATCCTGACTGCTCAGCCGGAAGATAAGCTTCGGGAGTTCTTCCACTCGGATGCCTATGCGTTGTTCTTTGATGAAGACAATCCTCTTGGCGAATCGTTGAACAAAGAATTCATGAACCGCCTGAATATCTTCTGGTTCAATGTGCCCTACACCCTTACCATGCCTGGCAAGGTTACCGATACCGGAAACGGTATGCTGCAGCCCGACGGGACCGTCTTCTATCCCTTCACGGGCGAGCGCCTGATTCCTCAGGATTACACCATTACCGCTACCTCGCGTGTCACCCACATCTGGGCCTATATCGTCACGCTTCTCCTTATCTTGCTTGCTATCGGCAGTTTCCTGCGCAGAAAACACTTATAGTGAAATGAAAGATTTTCCTGACAAGATGACAGCCGAGGAGGCGCAGGCATTCAAGGATGCCGTGCTCAGCATTGTGGGACAGATTCCGCGGGGCAGAGTTACCACATACGGTCTTATTGCCACTTTGGCCGGTTGGCCCAGCCATTCGCGTATGGTGGGCCGTACGCTCCGATATACACCAGGGGCAGCCCTTCTCCCCTGTCATCGTGTTGTGAACAAGGTGGGGCGTACCGCTCCCGGCTGGAAATGGCAACGCCCCCTCCTGGAGGAAGAAGGCGTTACCTTCAAGGCAAACGGTCATGTAGATATGGCCCGTCATTTGTGGGAACCGGACCTTCCCTGACTAAATCCTCGGTTTCTGGCAGAGGTAGGTTATCTGGGAGATAAGAAGGATGATGATGCCGTAGGTAACAGGAACTAAGACGCACTTGTATCCCCCATATATGACGGCAGGAGTAACATCACCATGTGCCTGCATGTAGCTGAACATCTGATAAACGCCCAAGATACCGAAGAGTAATCCACAAACCAAGGCAATAACGCCAATGTTACGAACCCAGGCAGGGGCCTTCCATGCTGCCAGGAATACCAGCGCCAATAATAAGGTGAGGGCAGACATACACCAAGGGTTGCCCATCACAAAGAAATCAGTAATTGCTGTCATAATCGTTTTTAATTTAAAAGTTAAACATTTTGTTGTCTTGCAGCTGCTTGTTTTTTGAATTCGATGACAAAGGTACGGCATTAGGGTAGGGTAGCCAAATTTCAGGGCTGTTAAAACCCCTCGTTTGCCTGCTGAAACCCTCTATAAGGGGATTTTTCCCTTCTGCAATGGCTTTTGAACGGGGGAAAAGTATTATCTTTGTTTCCGTTATGAAACGTATAGCACTCATTATCTCCTATTGGACGGTGGCATTGGTTCTGTTTGCCATTGTACTTTCCAGCATGGGTTACACTTTTTCCGACGCCCTCTTCCTTGCCAGCTCGCTTTTGCCTGTGGCCGTACTGTTCCGTTACCTGATGGCACAGATGCGTTTTACCTCGCGATGGCAGGGAATACGCGATGTATGTTTCCTAACACTCTTCATTCTCACGTTGGCTTTCCTGGCTGTTCATCTGGCACACACACTATTATTGGCACTACATCGTCAGCTGTATGAAACCGATATGGTCATCTCTCCCATATTATTGAATCCTATATTCCTGCTGGCCATGCTGCTGCTGATTATCGTGGGCGATTATTTTGTGGGGCGGATGATTGAGGAACGTTTGCCTGAAGCAGAGGAGTCCATAACCTTTACTAGCGACCGCCAGCCCGTTACGCTTCAGCGTCAGGAGATTCTTTATGTGGAGAGTTGCGACACGGAAACGTGGATATATGCTACTGAGGGCCGTAAGTATCGCAACAAGCGTCCCATCTCCGCATGGGCCAATCTCTTGGGCAAGGATTTTCTGCGCATCCACCGTTCTTACTTAGTCCGCATTTCTGCCTGCCAAGGGCGTGAGGGGGAGAATATCGTACTGGGCGACCTTCGTCTTCCCGTCTCACGCAAATATAAGGCCGAAGTGCAGAAAGTTTTTTTGATTCATTTTTGACTTTTGTCCTTCTCGCTCGTATAATGAATAGACAGGCAAAAGAATGAAACAGACAGACAGCGAGATCATCAGACAATGCCAACGTGGCGACAAGGCCGCATTCCGGTGGGTGGTACAGACCTATCAGCGGCTTGTCTTCTCGCTATCGCTGAAGATTCTCTGTGACGAAGAAGAGGCCAAGGATGCCGTGCAGGAAACATTCATCCGCGTATGGCAGAACATTGAGGACTACGACACCCGAAGATCCTTCTCCACCTGGCTCTATACCATTGCCACACGGTTATGCCTTGACAGGCTTAAGAGTCTGAGGCAACTGACCCCGCTGGCAGGCGATGAGGCTCTGCTGAAACAGTTTGCCTCCAATGCCGACAGCCAGCGTATCATAGAGAACCGCGAATGGGTGGCCATCGTAAGGCTCCTTGCCAGTAACCTAAGCACCAAGCAACGCCTGGTCTTCACCCTCTGTCATTTGGAGGAACTCTCCTCTGCCGAGGTGGAACAGATAACGGGAATGGATGCCAAGCAGGTGAAGAGCAACCTGTATGCCGCCCGACAAATCATACGTAAACAACTAAAAGCTTTAGGCTATGAATAAGAGTGATGAAATACTGGACAGACTTAGGGGACAGCAACCCGTCATTGACAACCCGGAGGAGCTGACTGACCTTATCATGAGCAGCCTCACCCCATTCGCTCCGGGGAGAGGGGAAACACGTAGGAGAGGGGAAATCAAGAAAGCCTTCCTCCTCGGGGGAAGGTTTGGAAGGGGGCTTGGAGGCCTTGTCGCAGCCGGCATAGCATTACTGATAGTCTTACATTATAATAATAAAGTAGAGCCAACAGAACAGCCCGTTGTGGCAGAAGTTGTGGAACCGGAAAGTCCCCGGCCCGTTTCCGAACCAGCCCCGGAACCTGTCGTTGCTCAGGCAAAGCAGCAAAAGAAACCTAAGACTCGTGTTGCACGGACTGCCGAACCTGTGGCTATTGTCAAGCAAGAGGAAAAACCGGAGGTTGCGGAAGAAAACCTTTTGGCCGAAGCACAAAATACTCCCATCCCGGAGGAGCTGGGGGAGAGTCCTGTAGAATTGCCCGTCCTTCCCCCTGAGCGCCAGGCATTGGTAGATATGTTTCTGGCAGAAGAGGCCTTACAAGTTGCCTATATGCAGCAGGAACAGACAGAAGAGCTTCGTGCCTTTACTGCAGGTCTGGAAGGTAAGGAGCCCGAAACATCACATCTTATCACTTCATTTTGATTAATTCAAAATTCAAAATTCAAAACTCAAAATATTTGCCTTATGAGAACGATTCTTAGAAAACTTTCAGACGTATTTTTCCCCTCCATAGAGGGAGGGGTTAGGGGAGGGTCTCTTCTTCTTCTTCTCATTTTACTCGCTCCTTTTACAGCTTCGGCACAAAAGGTCATAGTTCAGGATTTGGAGTCTTGGATGAGCAGTCTCATCACACAAGCTATCGATAACAAAGTTGTGGTTGACAAAAACCTTGGGCAAGAGCGTGACATACAGAAGGAAGGTAACCCGCTGAAGTGGCGCTGTGACATTCTTACCTTCACGCTTTCTAAAAAACAGCGTTCTATGCTGGAGGATATGATAAGGGCCTTCGAGGAAAACGGTCACCATAATCCCAACTGCTACGGCATCAACAGCAAGCGGACGGGTACCAGTCAGACAGAAGGCAAGCGCAACCTGATGATTGGCGACAACCCTAACAACTACGTTACCATCGGCGAGAACTACGGCAATTACCTGAACGTTAATATCCTGGATGCTACGGATACCACCAAGACACACCGTTATGCCTATGCGCTGGAATGGAAAGAAGACCGCAAGGGCAACGCCTTCGTGCGCTACATCGTAACCTACGCCAAGATTCCCTCCGCCTTCACCAGCTATAATGCAACCATCAAATACCCCTCATTACCAGACGGAATTTCCAATTTTATCAAAGAACGTTCACGCAACCCAAAGGGCACCCCCCAGCAGGCACCAGACAAAGCACAGGCGTGGTTCATGGGTCAGGATTCTATTATAATTAAATATAATGAGCTGAAGCCTTATATGCTCTACGAAAAATGGGTGCCGCGCGATTCTGTGGCCCTTTATAACCAATTGTCCAACGATGGAAGCTTTCTGCTTAACTTTTACAATCTTAGGAAATGGTATCAGGAACATCAAAATGCAGAACTAACAGCCATCTCCATCTATGAGCTTTGTAAATTAGGTGTCAAGTATGATGCCTTTAAGAGTCCGAATTCCACAGAAGTGTTGGAACAGGTCTCGGCCGATTTGTGTAAGTTGATTGATGAAGCCAAAACTGAAACCGACCGCAAGTACTTCAAGATGGCCCTTGATCAGCTAAATCAAATAAAGAAAAAGCGTAAGTAACGTATAATAGTTAGTTTTAAGGTGAAGATCTTCCAAAGCACCCCGATGCGTCGCGATGACTCGTCGGGGTGCATTTCTTTCACTTTTCAATGGCCAGGGCGAAGCCTTTCAGCATCGGGACTGCGGGGAGCGCCTTGCCGCATTCCACTACCGCCATAGCGTAGCCTGTCAGCAGCCAGTTGGTCGGATGCGTCTGCGGGTCACCCAAGTCCCTGTCGGGCCCTATTCCCGTGTAGTCCGAAACATGGCGGATGTAGGCCTCCGTGTTGTTCTCCTTGGGTGGTGCCCATCGCGTCACAATGCCCCTGATGGTTCGTAGCTTATACTTCCCGTAATACGTCTTGCAGAGAATCACAAATGTGGCCCGCCAACCGTACTCCATAGACGAGAAGACACAAAACACAGCCTCTCCCCCCGCCCTCTCCGAGGAGAGGGAGCTGTTTCCGTCGATGTTCCCTTTCCCGTTTATTTGTCCTTGCCACTTATCCGCGCTCTTGCGGATATTCAAAGGATTGTTATTCCTGATTCCTCTTGATTCCATAATTTTTAATTTAGAACCTCATGCAGCTAGTAATACCAAAGGTGGTGGCAATAGCCGTAAGAATCGCAATGATTGTCTGAATTATAAATTTCCAAGTTTCTTTTTTCATTTTAGTTTACCGTTTACTGTTTACTGTTTACCGTTTACGAGTTGGTAACTTTGATTCTTCACTCTTAACTCTTCACTCTTCACTTAAAGAGTCGGGCCCGAAGGCCCGCTCTTTCACTCATCGCTGTCACCGCCGCCGCCAGTGTTGACGTTGTCGTTGACGTTGTCGTTGCCAGAACCGTTACCGTTCCCGTCGCCACCATTGTTGACGTTGTCGTTGACGTTATCGTTATCGTTGTCCTCCACATCGTTGGTGTCGGCGCTGGTGACGCGCTTCACGATGTTGCCGTCCTTGTCGTAGCAGGTGATGGCAATCTTGGTGGCCTGCAGCTCGTCCTTCACCTCCTTGGATGGAGTGAAGATAACGCGACGGGCCGAGATGAGCGAGGTCTTGACGTCCTCCACGTTCTGCACACTCTTGGAGCGGACGCTGAAGCGCATGCTGCCCAGACCGGGCAAGGGCACGTTGTGACCTTCGGTTGCCCAGGTGCGGATAACCTCGCCTGCTGCGTCCCAGGCAGCCTTGATAACCCCTACGCTGATGCCGCTTCGCTTGGCAGCCTCCTCAATCACCTTGCTGGCATCCAGCGTGTTGTACAGGTGTGCCGAGAGCACGAATGCCAGCTTCTCAACGTTCTTTTCGAACGATACGTTCTGTTGCTTTGCTTTAATCTGAATCATAATGAGCCCCTCTCCCTAACCCTCCCCCAAATGGGAGGGGACTGCAAGCAGGGGTATGGCAGTCTTGGTTAAACATTTTGAATTTTGAATTTATAATTTTTGAATTCTATTTTTCCCCTCCGGAGTCTGCACGTGCGGGTCCCGGGAGTGTGCACGTGTCGGCTCGGGGAGTCTGCAAATTCAGGCTCGCTTGCCTGTTTTCCGAAGACAATGCAAAGGTACGGCATATCGCTACCCTTGTTTTCTTGTTGCAACATGATGCGTCAGATTTTGCAGAATAATACAGCTTTCTTCATACTTCTATATCGAATTTCTCGCATATAAACTTTACGATATGCGGCGGCAGTACCTTGGCATTGGGCGACATGCCCATCATCGTCAGTTCCTGTCGGAAAGGTTCGCACCAGTTCATGAGCGTCCTGACAGATACCCCTGCACATTCCGCAAGTTGAGATTTAGACATCGACTTCATAACTATTATCTATTAACTGTTAACTCTTAACTAGTGATTTTTCCCGAAGATAAAAATCACTATAGTCCTTGCAGGTGGGTGGCAATTGGTGGTGCACCAGCGAGGGCAACACCTTTTGAAGTTGCAGGAAGAGTCGTTCGCCAGGCACGTCACGGTCGGGGTACATGTGGAACGTAATTCCAAGTGAAGAGTGAAGAGTGAAGAGTGAAGAATTAGCCTCACCCCCAGCCCCTCTCCGAGGAGAGGGGAGTTGAACTCCTTGAACCTTTGAACCGGCAATTGCCTGCAATAGTTCCACATCCTTTTTGCTCAACAAGGTGGCCGACGGGATTGCGATGGCCTTGTGGCCAGCTGATAAGAGACTCCAGCAATCGCTACAACCCTCAGCTATGTAGAGCTCGTCGCCCGGCTTCAGCAGGTTCAGCACAGGCAGGTTGTAGATGCCGCACTCAGCCCCTTGCGGAAAGCGGAAGCGGGGCGCCGCTAGTTTCAGGTTACAGGTTTCAGGTTTCAGGTCGTCGTTACTTGAATCTTTAATCTTGCAACTTGAAGCCAAATTGCGGTTCTGCACGCCCACCAACTTGCCCTCACAATTATAATAAGGTATTTGCAACCAAGGTACGCCCAGCTTATCTTTCCATGAGGTCAAACGACACCAGCGAACTACCCGCTCATCCAACCGCCGCTCCTCGAAGAGAAACTTCCGTGCTTCCCCGTTCAAGAAAGGATGTTCGAAATACTTTTCATAGAATGACGGCCCCCTCCATCTCCCCCTTTGGGGGAGTGCTTCATTACCGCTGCCATCCTTTCTACTGCCACCAAGGCCCTCCCCCAAAGGGGGAGCAGGGAGGGGGCTTCCTGCTAGCCAGCGGCAAGTTTCCACGAAGTCCTTTCCCAGCATTTTCTCTGCCAGCCTGATGGTATCTCCAGTTTCGCCGCAGCTCCAGCATCTGAACTTATTATTCTTGAAGGAGAGACTGGCATGATGATCGTCGTGGAACGGGCACAGGCATTTATGGTGGCTCACGTAGAGTCCAAGTCGCTCTGCGACCCCCTCAATGGGAAGGTCGCGAAGCTTCTGCAGTTCAATTCTGTCCATAATTATTAGTTTACAGTTTACGGTTTACCGTGGTTCTTCTTCAATTTAGTTGAAAAACAAAAACCTCAAAAACCCTCTGCTGCTGTCTGTGACCTACGGCCTTCATGCTGCCCTCATGTCTATGCGTTTGAAAGAACGCTTTCACGCAAGCCCTGA
>Ga0310691_10001544_pt1 | contig 34886 bp, 29 predicted proteins | sample 176DNAGHGlowgp2_FD_203887 | JGI IMG/M metagenome (GOLD analysis project Ga0310691, IMG submission 203887) | Sheep rumen microbial communities from Palmerston North, Manawatu-Wanganui, New Zealand - 1766 DNA GHGlow gp2 (v2) (version 2) | ecosystem: Host-associated > Mammals > Digestive system >... | reverse complement strand
AACGGCTTTCGCAAACTTTCTGAGCGGCCTAAATTCTATTTCTAAATACTGCCGCCAGGAGATATCCCCGTCTGCCTTTGTATCTTCTGAAGGAACAATGATCTCGTATGTTCTAAGATACTCACCGTTCTCCGGATTCCAGAAGCATATTAATGAAGTACAGAATTTTGTACTGAACAAAGATTCACATCTGGATTGGGAATATAAAAACTTCGAGTCTGCTTATAAGATGAAGATCGAGGATTGGAAGCAGATTCGATTTGTCTGATAGCGAAAATTGTTGACATTTTGTTGACGAAGAAAAATGAAACGCCCTGTTTCCAGGGCGTTTCGGCGTTTTTTCATTATTCGAGTTCGATCGTGGCCGGCGGCTTCCCGGTGCAGTCATAGAGGACTCGGTTGATGCCTTTGACCTCGTTGACGATTCGGGAAGAGACTCTTCCGATCAGGCTCCACGGGAGCTCGGCAAACTCGGCCGTCATGAAGTCTGTCGTGGTGACCGCGCGGATGACGCAGGCATAATCATACGTTCTTTCATCGCCCATGCAGCCGACGGAGCGCATATTGGTGAGAGCTGCGAAGTACTGGTTCGCATTTCTGTCGAGACCGGCTTTTGCCATCTCCTGGCGGAAGATCGCATCGGCATCCTGTACGAGACGAACCTTCTCGGCAGTGACTTCACCAATGATACGGATCGCAAGGCCCGGACCCGGGAACGGCTGACGGAAAACAAGGTTCTCCGGAATACCCAGTTCGAGACCTGCTTTTCTTACCTCATCTTTAAAGAGGAGACGAAGCGGCTCGATGATCTCTTTGAAATCGACGCAGTCCGGAAGACCGCCGACGTTATGGTGGGACTTGATGACGGCGCTTTTACCAAGGCCGGATTCAATCACGTCCGGATAGATGGTGCCCTGGACGAGGAAGTCGACCGCACCGATCTTCTTTGCTTCTTCTTCGAATACTCGGATGAATTCCTCACCGATGATCTTTCTCTTCTTCTCCGGTTCTTCGACACCGGCGAGCTTACTGTAGAAGCGCTCCTGAGCATTGACACGGATGAAGTTGAGGTCATAAGGTCCCTCCGGACCGAATACTGCTTCTACCTCGTCGCCTTCGTTCTTTCTGAGAAGACCGTGGTCAACGAATACGCAGGTGAGCTGCTTACCGACTGCCTTGGAAAGAAGAACGGCCGCAACAGAAGAGTCCACACCGCCGGAAAGTGCGCAGAGGACTTTGCCGTTACCGACTTTTTCACGGATCTCTTTGATCGAGGTCTCGACGAAAGAATCCATCTTCCAGTCGCACTTGCATTTGCAGACGCGCTTCAGGAAGTTCTCGAGCATCTTATTTCCTTCCACAGTATGGGAAACTTCCGGATGGAACTGCACGCAGTACAGGCCCTTCTCCACATTCTGTGCGGCAGCGACCGGGCAGGCCTTCGTGGTTGCCGTAACGGTAAATCCCGGAGCGGCTTCCGCGATATAAACGGTATGGCTCATCCAGCAGACTGTCTTACTGGATACATGCTTGAAAAGCGCTGTGGTGTTATCCACATCGACTTCGGTATGACCATATTCTCTCACGGGAGCAGTGGCCACCTTACCGCCGAGGAGATAGTTCATAAGCTGGGCGCCGTAGCAGATTCCAAGTACCGGAATACCGAGCTCGAAGATCTCTTTACTGCATCTCGGTGCATCGTCATCTGTGACGTTGCTCGGACCACCGGTGAAGATGATGCCCTTCGGATTCATTTCGCGGATCTTCTCGATCGGCATATTGTACGGATGAACTTCGCAGTAGACACTTAAGTCACGGACTCTTCTTGCGATGAGCTGGTTGTACTGGCCTCCGAAATCCAGGATAAGGATCATTTCATTCTGCATGGGGCGCCTCCTAAACAAAACGGAAAATTCATGCCGTTATAATACTCCAAAAGCACTGCCCATTTATATCCGTATTCTGCACAAAAATATGCGTGTTTTAGAACTTTTTGCGCATGATGCCGCAAGATGGGGCAGCATATCAGCGCCAATCGGCTTTCTCCTTCGTGACCTTCTCCCCCCAGTGGGACGCCCACTTCTCGCAATAAAGCTTCGAATAGGGAATGTTCTTCCTAGCGCGCAGGCGCTGCATACGCTTACTGCTTGCCCAGAAAAGGGATGGTATACCGATCACCAGAAGATATAGAGGTCCGAGAAGGAGAGACTGGAAAGTATGCCCGTACTCATGGATCGCGACCTCTTCACAGTAGGCTTTCTCTTCTTTCGCCCATTTACTTGTATCCTGAGGGTCCGGTTCCTTCGGCGTGAAGATGAACATCCCGAGTGAAACGCCTGCATCAAGAGGCCAGACCGTCCGGACAACGCCTTTATAGTAGTAGTGCCGGCAGCGGATGAACCAGAGGAATACGAAGAAACCGGTCGAGGTCTGGATATATCCCCACGTCCAGTGGAGAAACACAGCTACAGGATAGAACCAGCGGCGGTCATCTTTCCAGTGGGTCTCGGCCGCAAGAAAAGCACCGATCAGCAGAAGTCCGATCAGATAGCAGACGCCGTCACGCAGGTCGTAGACCCCGCCGAGCATGACGCCGAGAGGTGATGAGGGCTCGACTCCCAGTTTTCCAGGCACAGAGAGGGCCTGCAGAACTTCGGCCAGCCAGCCCATCGCGTAACAGAGGAACGGGAGCACATATACGGAGAAGATCCCATCCTTCGGAAATAACACGGCCCGAAGGAAGAAGTAGATCATCGGAATGACGAGTACGTCGCCGAGGTAGCCGCGGACCGCGCCGCGCGCAAGAAGCGCGATCAGAAGTTCCACTACGAACAGTGAAAGAAACAGAACTGCATACTTAAATCTCGGATGGATCCGTCGTTTTCTTCTTTCCATAATCTCCTTACTGCGGTACCGCAATCGATTCATTGTGATATACTGTAGAACATATTACCAAAGGTGGGACGAAAATGACAGCATTCGAATGGTTAAAACTCATCATCATCGGCATCGTGGAGGGGATCACAGAGTGGCTGCCCGTAAGCAGTACCGCTCATATGCTACTGGTGGATGCGGTACTGCCACTAAGCCAGAGCGAGGAATTTAAGAACATGTTCTTCATCCTCATCCAGCTCGGCGCCATCATGGCGGTCGTCGTCACCTTCTGGAAACGCCTGTGGCCATTCGGTTATGGGGAGCAGCCGGGCATGGCCGGTAAGAAATGCTATGTGAAGAAGGACATCTTCATGATGTGGTTTAAGGTCGTCGTGGCCTGCATTCCTGGCTTCATCGTAACAATGTTATTCGACGATTATGTGGAAGCACACCTGCAGACACCTTACGTGATCGCCATCGCTCTGGCCGTCTACGGTCTCATCCTGATCCTCATCGAGCAGTACAGGAAGAATAAGGAAGCCCGCGTCACCTCTGTGGATGACCTCTCCTTCAAGGATGCTTTCATCATCGGTATCTTCCAGTGTCTCTCGCTCATTCCGGGTACATCCCGTTCCGGCTCGACCATCATCGGGTCTCTGTCCATCGGTATTAACAGAACGACCGCTGCAGAATTTACTTTCTTCATGGCGGTTCCGGTCATGTTCGGATTAAGCTTCATTAAGATCCTGAAGTTCGGCTTCCACTTCACCGCTATGGAAGCCGTTACGCTCTTCGCCGGATGTGCCATCGCTTTCGCCGTATCGCTGTTCGTGATCCGGGCACTCCTTAACTACGTGAAGAAACACGACTACAAGGTTTTCGGCATATACCGCATCATCCTCGGCATTGTCGTGATCCTCTATTTCGCTTTAGTTAAGTAAATCTCATTTCACCAGGCTCATGATCCATACCACGAGCTGCACGATAAGTGTCGGCACGGCACCTGCGATCGTGTACGCACGGTTGATAAGGATAGCCGGCTTTGCCGGGCTTAATGTCTCGCCCTTATTCTCGTACTTTCTCTTCAGGTGACGGCAGAGGAGCCACACGATGAGGCAGACATATTTCTCTGCACGGACCCAGATCTGAAGAATACCCATCACCACGATCTGGTACCAGGTCGGCATCGGATCGGCCTTATGCAGGCAGAACCACGAGATCACAAAGGCCGCCAGCACCATCCAGGAGAGTACGCCCTGCACGATACCGAACCGGCACACATTCTTCGCACCGTTCTTCTTCGCCTGCCGCTTCTCCTGCTTCTCACGGACTTTCTGTGCTTTCTTATCGGAATTATCCAGAAGGGATTTCTCTTCGTCTGCCATCGCCCAACACCTTCCCCGAGTCTTCGCATCACGCCGTCTTCCGGGCGCGAATGCCGGCTTACTACTCTTCTTTCTCTTCTTCTTCGTCCTTCTCCTCCGGAATCACATGGAGAAGGAGCTTCGAGATCCAGTTCTCTTCGACCTGGATAACCTTGATCTTCAGGTTCTTATACTGTACTTCCGGCGTCTCACCATGATCCGGAACACGGTCCAGAAGTCCCAGGGTAAGGCCTGCGATCGTATCGTAGTCCTCACTGTCCAGATCCACGCCGATCGCCTCTTCGAGGTCACTCAGCGTCATATCGCCCCTCACGAGGAATCCGCCGTCATTCATCTTCAGGAGCTGCGGCTCTTCCTCGTCGAATTCGTCCGTGATGCTGCCGACGATCTCCTCGAGCATATCCTCGATCGTTGCAATCCCCATGGTTCCGCCGTATTCGTCGACGATAACGGCCAGCTGCATCTTGCCCTTCTTCATCTCATGGAAAAGATCGGAGATCTTCTTCGTCTCATGTACGAACAGAGGCGGGCGCATGATCTTCTCCAGCGAGAATTCGCCGTCCTCGTTCGTTAATCCGAGAAGGTCCTTGATATGCAGGATCCCGACGATCTCGTCGATCGTCTCCTTATAGATCGGAATACGCGTATACTTCTCGTTTCTGGCCACATCCATGACCTCATCATAGGTCGCATCGATCGGCAGCGCCACGATCTTCTTCCTGTGCGTCATGATCTCCACGACATCCTTATCGTTAAACTCGAAGATGTTCTGGATCATCTGCTTCTCGGAGTCCTCGATCGATCCCTCTTCCGAGCCGACATCGACCATCATGCGGATCTCTTCCTCCGTAACGTTCGTCTCCTTGACCTCCGGATCGATATGCAGAAGCCGCAGCACCGCATTCGTCGACAGTGTCAGGAACCGGACGAAAGGCTTCATCAATGTACCGAATGTGCGCACGATCGAAGAGGAGCCGAATGCGATCTTCTCGGCGTTGTTCTGCGCGATGCGCTTCGGGACGAGTTCTCCCAGCACCAGCGAGAAATAGGACAGGATCACGGTCACGATTACCGTGCAGACCGTCCCGAGCCAGGAGTATTTCCCGTTCGGATCGAGCCAGCTGGTCATCCTTCCGGAGAATTTGTCCGCGGCAAAAGCACTGGCCATGAAGCCGGCGAGTGTGACGCCGACCTGGATCGTTGCCAGAAATGATGCTGGATTTTCGATAAAACGCAGGACTTTCTTAGACTTCTTATCGCCGTCCTCAGCCTGCTTCTTGATCTTCGCGTCGTTAAGAGAAATAACCGCCATCTCGGCAGCCGAGAAAAAGGCGTTGATGAGAATGAAAATTAAAACTATGACCAGGTCAAATACTATTTGGCCTATACTGTCGTCAGGCACGTTCGTTCCTTTCCTTCCTGTATTCCGCAGTAGATCTGCGTCTTAAACTGTGCTCTATTGTTTTCATAATAGTTGTAGTTAAAGACGAATATAACAGATTTTGTCACGTATTTCAACTTTACGTGTGTTATCATGGGGGCAGTATCGCGGTATTTGCATGTGCCGCGTAGTCTCTTCAGGAAAGGAACAGCATGTCTTCACCAGGTCCATCTTCTCGGTCTTCGTCCGGCACCTCTTCAGGCACATCGGACCGCGCCGGTCTTTCCGGTCACGGAAAACCGGTCTCTCTTCCGCTTCTTACCGGTGTATTCTGTTTTCTTTTCTGGGCTGTTCTCTTTATATTGACAGATATCTATGTTTCCTGCCCGTGGGGGTTCGGTGCGCGGGAAGTGACGGCTCTCGGAGTATTCCGCGCCCGTCTTCTTCATGCGGATTTCGGGGGATATACCTTCGATACCGGTATGGGCATGAGCTTCTACCGTCTGCTTCTGGGCGGTTTCGGCGGGATCCTTTCTTTCCCTGCCTCCCTTCTCCCTGTCCACGTCCACCCACAGGTGGCAGCTCTTCTAAGCGCACTACGCCTTGGTTCCGGTTCGGCATTCTTCTGTGTCCTTTTCCGCGCCCTGAAGAACAGGTCCTCCGACGGGAAAAGGGCCGGTGCCTCTTCGAGAAACGCACTACGTAGCAACCTTTCTGCCTTCGCGATGAGTTTCTTCTACAGTGCCGCATCTTTCCTGCTCTGCCTGCTTCTGCACTTCCCGGTTTCCGATACGTTCTTTCTTCTTCCGGCCGTCCTTCTGCTGATCCTTCGCCGTGTGCACCCGGGCAAATCTTCTACGGAGGCGGATACGAAGGCTCCGGAAGTGTCCCTTTCTTACCTGATTGCACTCTGCGCCTGCCTGATCGGGAGTGCCGCCTGGGCGCTTATCGCCATTCCCGTTCTCGCGTCCGTACTCCTTCTTCTGCTGCGACGTAAAGGGGACGGGAAACACACAGTGAAAAACCTCGCGCTCAGTTCTGCTCTCGCGTTAGGACTTTGTGCATGTATATTGCTTCCACAGTTCATGCAGATCCCATATGCTCTCGGGAAAGGCGAGCCGGCTGCCCGTTTTCTTCAAGAGCTCGGAAATGACACAGGCAAATACCGCACGGATGTGACCTTCCATACCGAAGCAACGGACATTCTTCTGGGCACCTCACCCTCGATGCTCGTCGTATCTCCGCAGCACACGTCTTCGGAAATCTCTACGGATCCTTCGGCCGGATCCACAGAAGGCGCATCGTCGGACATAGTTTCATCAGGGAGCTTCTCTTCGCAGTTTTCGTATCTGAACGAGTGGTTCCATACTCTGTGGCCGTATCTTCCGATCCTGCCTTTCCAGGAAACGGCCAACGGCCAGCTGACCTATACCGAACCCGGAACCGTCATCTGTACCGTGAACACATTGTTCATGGACCCTCTCTTCTGTGCGGTCACCCTCCCAAACAGGAGCCATGACACCGAGGTTCTGCTGAACGAGAATCACATCGCAGATATCCGTCGAAGCAGCGGCACCGTCCTGGTCTATCTTGGGCAGTATAATGTCGGACAGAATCTGCATCTCAAGCTCCACTCTGATCACCCGGACGATCTTTCGGGTGCTTCAGTCCGGTTCGGCTATCTGAATTCTCTTAACTGGAGTTCGTATACCGTCAATTCCAACTTCGGTATTTCCTCGCTGGATGTGGATTCCGACGGAATCACAGCTGAAGCAGTCGCCGGATCCGAAGCCACGATCCTTACGAATATACAGAATGAACCCGGATGGGCTCTGTATCTGAACGGAGAGAAAGCGAAACTAAGTACATACCGGGACGCGTGGCTGTGCGCAGATGTTCCGGTCGGAAGTTATCTTGTCCACCTTCATTACACCGCACCGGGAAGCGTAGCCGGCGGATGGATCTCCGGGCTGACGTTCCTTCTACTGGCTGCTCTCTATATGCTGGCGACGAAGAAGTCGGGCAGGTCTTAATTGTCCTCGTCATCTGACGTCGAAGACGTGACATCGAGTTCCGGTGCATTCTCCTGAAGCTTATAGGTGAATCCCTGATTAGTCAGTTCCTTAAGGAAAGGAAGCGGGTCGAATTCCGAGACCATGTGTACGCCTTCGTTCTTCCAAAGCCCGATCACCATCAAGATCGCACCGGAAACCAGGGCGGCCGCAGCCATGAAGTCCGTCACCGATGCACCGAACTTCTCGAAGCACTCCTGGTGGTCTACGAGCGTGTAGATGAGGTACTGCTTCGCAGCGCCCTCTTTCGTGCCGTGGACGAGCATACCCACACCGGTCTTGCCTCGTGCGGTAGCCACGACGTCTTCCTGCTGTGGCATGACTTCAGAGAGGAAGTCCAGAGGAGCGATCCTCTGACCGTCGATGTCGACAGGCGTTACAGACGTCATACCGACCTCACGCAGAATCTTCACCATCGACAGGAACGGACGCTTAAATGCAGAGAAATAGCGGATGGTCGTGGCATCCGGGATCTCGCCGCTCAGTGCGTCGATGACCTCGTGATCGACCATATAGAGGTTTCTTTTACCGATCTCCGGGAAAGAATACTTCGCCTGCACACTCATCGGCGGCACACTGGTGATGTGACCGTTCGACCACATACGGCTCTCCGAGGAGATCTGCCGGAGAGACGTCATCATGGGCGTATTCATCAGATAAGGATGCGCATTCGTACCCGCATTCATATCGAGGATATCCACCGACTGGATGTCATCTACCAGCTTAAAGGCCGCATACTGGGCGAACGCATTGATCACGCCGGGATTGAAGCCACATCCGATGATCGCCGTCAATCCCTTATCGCGGAATCTCTTGTCGTAGGCATATTCCGCATCGATATCGCAGACGGAAGAGCCCTTCGGAATATATAGAGAGGCATCGATGTAATTGGCACCCATCTCCAGACACAGATCCATGACCTGAAGATTTAAAGATGACGGCGCGAGGTTGATCACCAGATCCGGGTGATAGATCTTCGCCATAAGGAGCGTCTTCTCCTTATTGCGGATATCCGCATACGCAGTGACGATCTTCTGCTTATCGTTCGAGTATTTCGACTTATACGCATCGCATTTCTCCTTCGAGCGGCCGCTCAGGCACACCTCACGGAAACATGTATTATTCTGCGCAATCAGCGGAATGACCGCTCTTGCCAATTTACCACATCCAATAACCAGCACTCTCTGCATGGTAGCAATCCTCCTTAACTTACTAAGACCGGGCGATGGAAATTCGAATTATCGATGACGAAATCGCGGCCTTTCGCAGGATCGTGCCGCTGGACATACATCTTCTGTGCCGGAATATTCTTATTCCTGTACACTTCCAGCGGATCGTCTCCGTAGACCGGCGTATCCATCAGGGATGCCCGATGTTCTGATTCTTTATAGTCGCAACGCATATAGACCGTTACGTCGAAATACCGGAGCAGGGGTTCTCTGAACATCATGGGACCCAGAAGGACCATGACGCCGTCGGGAGAAATCCTGTAGTGCCTCTCATTGACGAAAGCATCGTTCGTACTGTCGATGCAATATACGACTTTGTCGATGCTTCCCGCTTTCACGAAAGGATCCAGCACTTCATTTATCAGCTTCTCATTGTTGAACCCGTTGAAATAGTACGATTCCCCGGGGTCCTCACCCTTGTAGGTCTCCTCGACGGCACGGTGGAAATCCTCCAGATTCAGGACGGTATATTCTTTCCCGAGAAGATCGAAATACCGACCGAGCTTCTTCACGAAGAACTTCTTTCCGGCATAATCGATGCCGTCTATTCCCAGTACGCGTGCCTTCTTCTCGATGGTTCTCCTTGCCACCTCGTGAATGACAGATAAGGTGGCCGCCCGATCTTCGATCTCGATCGGAGACAGCGCGTACGCCATAGCCCTTCTTCGATATTCCATCCAGTTCTCGCCGTATGCGATGACCGGAATCTGGCTGTGCTCGGCCGCACAGATCACAACTTCGTTCGTCCCGACGAGAAGGGAGAAGTCATCCTTCCCGCGGAAACGCACGAGATGCTTCACCAGGATGTCCTCGGACCCGCCGGTGATGATCTGCTCGAAGAAAGACCGGATACCGAACCTGTCCAGCCGGCCGATGATGTCAGCGGAAGGAAGGGTATCACAGATGTTGAGTTCATATCCGGCAGAATGAAGGTGCCTAAGCATGTCCGAAAGACCGGGATCCATCTCGTCGCCGGAGCTTCCTGGTACAGGCCCGCCTGAAACAGAAACGCCGTCCTTAAAGGCAAGTCGCTTATTCTCCAGGGATTCTTCCGACCAATATGTGAAGACCCCCAGATCGAAGTAAATGCGGTTCATTCCTGTTCCCCCTGTTTCTGCCGTTGCATCTATTATACAGCAAAAGGGATGGGAAGCACGGATGATTTTCGGTTTCTTTTCGACAGAAGAGGGTCTTTTTGCTGAATCTTTCTCGTTTTCATGTTATACTTACCTCATCGGAAGCAAGATGAAATGGGGGCCTGATATGCGTCATACAGCACGGGATACAAGATCCGAGACTCTTCCCGTAGAGGAGACTTCGGAAAATACCGGAACCGTATCGACGGTGGAGAATCCTCTCGTTGAGGAGCTCCATACGGTCGCGCCTATGTCTGCGCCTTCCTGGAAGACGCCCAGCGTCGTCGTCTCCGAAGAGAAGAAGAAAGACCCCTTTAAGCGGAATACTATGTTCGTCTCCATCGACGAAGAACTCTCCGATACCGCAGACCGCCCGCTGGCGCCGTCTACGGCTACGATCCTCTCCGAGAAGCAAGTCAAGGAGAGATTTTCCTACACGGATGACCAGCTGGTCTACCGCCCGGACATGAAGCTCGGCGAGAAGATCATCGTGACCTTCCGAAAGGTCGCAGTATGGTTCTCCGACGTATGGGATAAGTATGTACTGTTTATGAAGAACCACTTCCCGACCATCTTCGAAGGACATGATGTTTCCCGCATCACGACTATCGGAATCTGCGCTCTGTTTGTTCTGATCGGTTTGATCGTGATCGGCTCTCTGCTCCTGCGCTGATCGGTCTTCAATAAGTCAGGAGGAACCGGTCATGACGACAGATAGTGACCCTACACGGGATTTTTTCGAGAAGTTTCCAAGAGAAGCGCTGTTCCGTACCTTCCTTAATCAGGTAGACTTCTCCGTATGCTTCAAGGACAAGGAACACCGTTACATGCTCTGTTCCTCCTCTTTCGTCCGACTTGTCGGGCATAAGACTCCGGAAGAGCTGGTCGGCAAGACCCTCCGCTCTTTCGTGCCGTCCGCCTATGCGGATGAGGCCGAAGAGACCGAGAACCAGGTCATGGAGCAGAAGACGCCCGTTCTGAATCTCGAGAAACACATCGAGTTTACGGGAACGAGAGCCACGATCGACACGCTGTGGATCTGCACTTCCATCTACCCTCTGATCGACTCTAACGGCGAAGTCTGCGGGACCTGGAGCATCACGAGGGATATCTCGGAAGAGAAGAACACCGAGCAGAAACTCATGCAGAAGAATAAGCAGTGCGACGACCTCAATTCCAGGATCCTTCATATGTCCACCGTCGACGATGTGACGGGCCTTCATAACCGGAAGTTCTTCGAGGAGATGATCCGCCGGAACATGCGCGTATTCTCGCGTGTCCGCGGCAGAGGCTATCAGGCCGAGTTCACCATCGTGCTGATGGATATCGACCACTTCACCTCTTTCTGCACGGAATACGGTTCGCAGTACAAGGACGTCGCCCTGGTCTATGTGGCGGACATCCTCCGGTCCTGCTCGCGCTCGGCCGATGACGTCTTCCGCGTCGGAAATGATGAATTCGCCCTGATGCTCTCCGATACAGGTCTGTCCGGAGCGAAGACCCTGACCACGCGTCTTTCCGCACAGCTCAAGAAGAAACCGCTTCTCATCGACGATAAGCCTGTTTCTTTCACATTAAGTTACGGATACTGTACCTACGAGGACCAGCTCGACGCATCCGAGCTCATCGTCAAGGCTGACCAGGATCTCTGGGATGCGAAGACGAAGCGCGGGAACTGATCTTTCACGCGGAGTTCTGCTCCCTCAACCCGGTGAAGCTCTCCTAATGCAGGTCCTTCTTTCCCAGTGGACGCAGGTCGAAAGACTCCAGGAAATCTTCTCCCTTCTGCACCTCGTGCATCGAGAGGCCGGGGTAATCCAGCTGGCGCATCACCTCATAGAGGGCGATGGCAACAGCGTTCGAGAGATTCAGGCTCCGGCATTCTCCCGCCATCGGGATACGGAAACAACGGTCGAGGTTCTCACGAAGACGGTCATAGGGAATACCTGTACTCTCCTTACCGAAGATCAGGTAGATGTCCCCTTCCACAGAAGCGAAATCGAAGCTGCTGTGCGGCTTCTTCCCGTAGCGGGTCATATAGAAATAGGTGCCCGGATTACGGGATTCGAAGTCCTCGAAATCCTCATAGAGCGTATACTCTGCCATATCCAGATGGTTAGACGCCGAGCGCTTCAGCGTCTCCGGCGACAGATCGAATCCCACAGGCTTAATAATGTGTGCCTTCGTACCGGTCGCAACACAGGTCCGAAGGATATTTCCCGTATTCTGCGGGATCTCCGGTTCGAACAGAACTACATGAACTGACACTTTCTTGATCCTCACTTTCTTCTAGAAAAAGCCTGGAAGATTTCCCCTTCCCATCACGTAGATGAGAAGCAGCAGGACAGCGGACACAGCCGCAATGCTGCCGAAAATCATGCAGAGCCTCTTTCTTCCGATGCTTCTTATCCGATCGCAGCAGTAGTCATACATCGCCTTACTGTCCGTTTCTCCGTTCTGATTCGCCTCCAGGAATTTCTCCCGCGCCGAACGGAGATAATCTTCTTCCGTATTATACTTCTTGCTTACCCAGTTTGTGCCCTTGTCATCGGAAACGACCGGGACATCGACGGACCGTGCCCTGCGCCCTGCCCGTGCCAGCGAGAGATAGAGATTCCCCAGGATCATGTTCACGTTAGAAAGATCGTACTCCTTCCTCGCCGCAAGAAAGATATCGATCGCCATCTTCGGCGTATCCGGGTGAAGCATCGCTGCGAGAAGACCTTCGGCATAGCTCTTCTCCCGTGAGGGAAGAAGAGATCCGATAAAGGCCAGATCCTGTTTCTCTTCTTCGGCAGAAAGATCCGAGCCGAGAACAAGTGCACGGATCACCGTAAGGAAGATCCTCGCATCCGGAACACCCTGGGAATAGAGCTCATTCAGTATCCCAAGCATTTCCTTACACTTCTCGTCTTCCGTGATCCGCTCTCTTTCTTTCTTTATGGCCGGAAGAAGCGAAGCGGTATGTAATCCGATATTCTGATACAGCCATGTGGCCAGCGTGATGATCCTCGTATAGGCGTATTTCGCCGTAAGTGCAGGAGAAAGAAGATCCTCCCCCGCCAGACGGTAAAGGGCGCACGCTGATTTGATATTGATCTGCAATCCGTCTCCCCAGAAAGATCTCTCCGCGATCTCCCTCGCTGCCTCTGGTATTCCTCCGGACGCGGCGATACACATATAGTGGAGCGCGCGTTTCTCATCGACCGCGGTGGTGTCTCTCTCCTCCGAAGTATCGCGCATCTCCCCGCTTCTATACATCCGCGCAAGCTTATACGCTGCCAGAGGATGGCCATGGTCCGCACTTTCCCGATATAGCTCACGGACTTCCCTCTGCACATCCGGTTTCTCTTTATTTTCTTCCGTATTGAGGATCTCCGCCAGCTCGAACTTCGCCGTCGTATCCCCCTGTCTGGCTGCGAGGCGGTAATAATGCCCGGCTTTCTCCTGATCCGGACCTTCGTCGCTCCTCTGGACATAGAATCCGCCCAGATAAAGGGCGGCCCTCGCAAATCCGGATCTGGCCGATACTTTCAGAAGGTTCATGGCGCGCTCATCGTAAGGATCCTCTTCCAGAAGGAGCTTTCCCAGAAGGTAGTAGCCGCGGGTATTCCCGATACTGACCGCTTTCTCCAGAAGCTCCCGGCACTTATTCTCGTCCACTTCACATCCGATGCCGGCCCGATAACAAACAGCCAGGCAGACGATAGCCGTGTGCAGGCCTGCCTTCGCCCCCTTCTCATAGTAGCGAAAGGCCTCTTCCTTATTGACTTTCGTACCTACGCCGTTCTCATAGCACAGGCCGGTCTCCACGCATGCCGGCGGGAAATCCTTATCTGCCGCTTTCTTAAAATATCCGAAGGCCGTCTCTTCGCTTCTCGCCGCCCCGGAAGTCCCCTCCCGGTAGTGAAATGCGATACGGTACATGGCATCGGCAACCCCCTCATCCGCGGCCTGCTTGATCAGATCGAAACCTCTCTTCTCGTCTTTCTCACAGCCCAGGCCCATCTCGAGCATCATGCCCAGATTAAAGGTTCCCAGCGAGAAATGGTTATCATGCGCCTCCTGAAACAGCTCTACCGCCCGTGTGTAGTCTTTCTTACAGCCGATGCCGTCGCCGATGGCCTCACCAAGCACATAGGCCCCGATGCCCTGGTCCAGTTCATACGCTTTCTTGAAATAGTCCAGTGCTTTTGCCGGATCTTTATCGACCGATTCGCCACGCGCACACTTCTTCCCCATGCCGATCATGGCGATCGGATGGCCTTTGTCTGCCGCGCGCGACAGCCACATGACCGCCTGGTCCGGGTCCCGGTCCACATAGGTGCCGGTATCGAACATCCTGCCCAGCGCCAGCCACGCATTGACGTCGCCGCCGGTAGCGGCCTTTCTGTACCATTCGTAGGCTTTCCCGAGATCTTTATCGACCGACTCGCCCCGCTCATAGCAGCTGCCTACGGTAAAACAGGAGAAGGGGTGCCCGGCCTCCGCCGATTCCATAAACATCGAGAAAGACCGGTCGTCCACCGTTTTCTTCTTCTTGGCGCGGTCGAACGCCGTGGCCGCCTGCGAATTCGGGTCATGGAACACGTATGCGCCCACTACGTCTTTCAGTCTTTCGAAAATGCTTCTATCCTTCTCTTCCATACTCTTTATTATCTCACGATTTGCGTTTCTTGTCGTGGTATTACGGGTATACGCGCGACGGATCCGCCCACGTTTTCTCTCTCATCGTCCCTCCGCCATCTCGGAAAGGCGCGCTTCCAGAGCAGCCCGCAGCAGAGATGGATCCGCTTTACCGGCTGTCGCGCGCATGGCCTGCCCAAGAAGGAACTGGAAATTCTTCGTCTTCCCGGAAAGATACTCGTCCCGGGCTTTCACATTCTCCGCAAGGACCTTCCCGACCACCTCGTCAAGCTGCTGCGGATCGGTCAGGAGCCACATATCGTGCGCATCCGCGTACTCCTGTGGAATCGCCCCCTCCAGAAAAGCCGCCCGCAACAGTGCTTTTGCCGAAGAACGGGAGACCTTCCCCTCCTTCACAAGAACGATGATCTCTCCGAGGGAATCCTCCCGGAGCACCATATCTTCCGGGAGCGTGCCCGTGTCGTTCAGAAGCTTCAGAAGCTCGCCCATGATCCAGTTCGAAGCTTCCTTCGGATCGCCGCATATCTCCCTCGTCCTTTCAAAAAGCACTGTGATCTCTTTATTCCCGGTGAGGATCCCGGCATCGTAAGAAGGCAGGTGCAGTTCCTCGATATAGCGTCTCTTCCGCATCTGCGGAAGTTCCGGAAGCATAGATCGAAGTTCATCTATCTTTTCTTCCCTAAGGAGTATCACCGGAAGATCCGGCTCCGGGAAGTACTTATATTCTGAAGCGTCTTCCTTCTTTCTCATGGAGAAAGTCTGCTCCTTCGTTTCATCCCAGCGGCGCGTCTCTCGGTCGATGGTCCCGCCGTTCCGTACGATCTCCCACTGGCGGGCTGCTTCGTACTCGATGGCCTTACTCACGGCGCGGAACGAGGAAAGGTTCTTCATCTCCGTGCGCGTCCCGAGAGGCGCTTCGCTGTTCGTCCGGACAGAGAGATTGACGTCCACGCGGAGGGAGCCCTCCTGCATCCGGCAGTCCGACACGCCGATGAATTTCAGCATCGTCCGAAGGCTCTCCAGAAAAGATGTCACCTCTTCCGCCGAGCGGAAATCGGGTTCGGTCACGATCTCCAGAAGCGGTACGCCGCAGCGGGACAGGTCGATCTTCGTGCGGTTTTCGGCCTCGTCGTGAACAAGTTTCCCCGCGTCATCTTCCATGTGCAGCTCGTGGATGCGGATCCTCTTTCCAGTAGGTGCACACGCTCCTTCTGCGCCCGCGGTCTCGATCTCCATGTAGCCATCCCGGCCGATGGGCGCGTAGAGCTGGGAGATCTGGTATCCCTTCGGAAGGTCAGGATAGAAATAGTTCTTCCGGTCGAATCTCGTCTTTCTCGTGATCTCACAGTTCAGTGCCAGAGCGGTCATGACCGCATAGTCCACCACCTTCTTATTCAGCCGCGGAAGAGCGCCGGGAAGACCTGCGCAGACCTCACAGATATGGGCATTCGGCGGAGCGCCGAATGTCGTCGGGCAGGAGCAGAATATCTTCGAATTCGTCTTCAGTTCCACATGAACTTCCAGTCCGACCACCGTCTCGAAATCCATCAGGCCCCACCTCCTTCTTCCGCGAAGCGGGCGTTTCTCTCGAAGAAACGCGCAGCGCCCAGGATCTCCTGTTCGCCGAATTGCGGTCCCATGAGCTGGATGGCAGCCGGAAGTCCGGACGGATCCTGCCCGAAGGGGATGCTTACCGCAGGGATCCCCGCGAGGCTTGTCGGTATCGTCGAGAGGTCGGCAATATACGTCGTGAGCGGGTCTTTCTGAAGTTCGCCCAGCGCCGGTGCAGTCATAGGAGAGGTCGGGCACAATATGAGATCGTATTTCGAGAATACCTCGTCAAAAGCTCTTCTCACGAGGGTTCTGGCGCGTTCGGCCTGTCTGTAGCAGTCTTCGAAGTGCTCCGAGGACAGGACGAAGTTTCCCAGAAGGATCCTTCTTCTGACCTCGATCCCGAATCCCGACGTCCTCGTTCTCCTGTACATATCGGAAGCCTCGGTCACCTCCGGATCGCGGTATCCGTAGCGGATCCCGTCGTATCGCGAGAGGTTCGAGGAGGCCTCGGCCGATGAGAGGATATAGTAGATCGCGACGGCGTACTCGAGGATCGGCATGTCGACTTCTTCGACGACGGCGCCGGATCGGGCGCAGAAATCCCGGGCACGTCGGAATGCTTCCATCACTTCGGGACAGGCCGCGCCCTCCGCGGACGTCCCGGAAAGGAGCTGCATCGGTATGGCGATGCGTCTTCCGTCGAATCTATACTCTTCCATCGCCTGAAGGTCCACATCCGGCGAGGAAACCGAGGTCTGATCCTTCGGATCTGCCCCTTTAACAATGTTATAAACCACGGCCGCATCGCGGCTGGAGCGTGTTATGGGTCCGGCGGTATCCATCGACGATGCGAAGGCCACCAGGCCGTGACGGGATACCGTTCCGTAGGTCGGCCGAAGTCCGTACAGCCCGCAGAAGGCAGCCGGCTGGCGGACGGAACCGCCTGTATCCGTGCCGAGGGCAGCGAAGGCCATGCCGGACGCCACCGCCGCGGCCGAACCTCCGGATGAGCCTCCCGGAACGCAGGATGGATCCAGTGGGTGATGTGTCGCGCCGAAGAAGGAATTCTCGGTACTTGACCCCATGCCGAATTCATCCATATTTGTCTTTCCGACGATGATGGCGCCGGCTTTCTGAAGTTTCTCGACACATGTCGCCGAATAGGGAGCGATGTAATTCTTAAGCATCTTCGATCCGCAGGTCGTGTGTCCGTCTTTCGTCATGAGATTGTCTTTCACAGCGACCGGAACGCCCAGAAGCGGCGGCAGCGCCGCGATTTCCTCCTCAGGATCCTGCTGTTTCTCATAGATCCTGCGTATGGTCTCATCGCAAGTCCGTGCCTCATCGATGGCTTTGTCTTTCCATGTGGTGATATAGGCGTGGAGCTGCCCGTCTTTTTCCTCCATAGCATCAAGTACATCCCTCACGGCCTCTTCCGAGGTCACGGCCCGTTTCCGGATCGCCTCGGCCAGCTGTGTCGCCGATAGAGTCAGGACTTCTTCCGATCGCATCGCATCTCCCCCTCACTCTACCGTTCTCGGCACAGAGAACATGCCATCTTCCAGATCCGGCGCCCCGGCCAGGATCGCTTCCGAAAGCCCGCTTACCTGCGCGGCGTCTTCCCGCAAGCCCGCATATCCCTGCTCCCCGGAGTCACCCGTCCGCTGCTCTTCTGATCCGCTATCTGTTTCTTTCTCTTGCCGAACCGCGCTCGTATCGAGAGCGGCGATCCTTTCCATATAGGCAGTGATACGCGCAAAATCAGAAAGGAGCTGTTCTTTCTCCTCTCCCTCGAGCGAAAGCCCGGAAAGCCGCGCCACCCGCGCCAATTCTTCTGCCGCAGTACACTCCTGCTCCATAGAAATGATCCGTCCTCCTTCCATACGTGCACCCCCATTTTACCAAAAACAAGCCCGGCGGGCAGTCCCTGGGCCGGTCAAATCTCATTCAAAACCATGAATACCTATGCAAAAGCACTGTTCCCGGTGCTCCTGTATAAGATCTCTACCCTGCACATGCGGATTGTAGTAAAATGGTGCGCAAGGAGTGGCGGGCACAGGTCATACTGGACCGCGCCATTCTGCCCTAGGGGCTTCGGACAGAAGCGCCGGCCCCGTAGCACGAGGATGCAGGCATCCCCGATTCGAGAGAAGGAGAATGCATGGTTTCGTTTCTGATCCGAAAACTGGTACCGGGTTATAAGAATCCGCAGCGCCCCGAAGTCCGGCGTAAAGTCGGCGAGGTCACCGGCGCATGCGGGATCTTCTTCAACATTCTTCTTTTCCTCGGAAAACTCATCATGGGCATCCTCTCCCACTCCATCGCCATCGTCGGTGATGCACTGAATAACCTCTCCGATGCAGGCTCGTCGATCATCACCATGATCGGATTCCGCCTCGCGGGGAAGGCACCGGACGCCGACCATCCTTTCGGCCATGGCCGTATCGAATACATCTCGGGACTTCTGGTCTCGCTTCTTATCTGCATCATGGGCTTCGAACTCGGCAAATCCTCCATCGAGGGCATCCTCCATCCGAGTGCCGTAGACTGCACGGTCCCGGCCATCGCAATGCTGATCGCTTCCCTTCTGGTGAAGGCCTACATGATGTTCTATAACTTCAAATGGGGAAAGATCATCGAATCTACCACCATGCGCGCGACCGCCATAGACAGCCGCAACGACATGATCTCTACGACCGTCGTTCTCCTGGCCGTGATCTCCACCCGGTTCACCGACCTTCCTGTGGATGCCTATATCGGCGTCGCACTGGCCATCTTCATTCTCTACTCCGGTATCAACGCGGCGCGAGACACCATCGAGCCTCTGCTCGGCACCCCGCCGTCTAAAGAGTTCCTTGACCGGATCGAAGAGATCGTCATGTCCCACGAAGCCGTCAGCGGTATCCATGATGTCGTCGTCCACGACTACGGCCCGGGCAGGAAAATGATCTCTCTTCACGCCGAAGTCTCGGCCTTCCAGGACATGTTCTACATCCATGACTGCATCGACAACATCGAGCTCGATCTGGCACGGGAACTGGACTGCGAAGCGGTCATCCACATGGATCCCATCGACACGAAGAATAAAGATCTCATGCGCCTTTCTGAAGAAGCGAAAGCCATCGCCAAGTCCATCGATCCGCGCATCACGATCCACGATTTCCGCATGGTCCCGGGTGAGAGCCACACGAACCTGATCTTCGATATGGTCGTGCCCCACGACGTATCCCTCTCGGAGCGAGAACTGGTCCACGCGGTTTCTTCCCGGATGCGGAAGAACCATCCGAACCACAACTGTGTCATCAAGATCGACCGGTCCTACGTATGAGTAAGCAGGGCGATTTCTCTAAAGGAAGCATCCCGCTCCTGATCCTCAGACTCGGACTGCCGATCATGCTGGCCGAGATGGTGGTCGTCCTCTATAACATCGTGGACCGCGCCTACATCGGGCACATGGGAGACAGCAGCACCCTGGCGATCACGGGACTCGGCGTATGCTTCCCCCTGATCACATTCATCAGTGCATTTGCCAATCTACTGAGCACAGGCGGAACTACACTAGCCACCATTGCCCGCGGCGAGAGGGATGACGAGAAAGCCGAACGTATGCTGAGCACGTCTTTCACGCTTCTTCTTATTATCGGAACGGTCCTCACCGTCTCCCTTTTCATCTTCGCCCCTCCGCTTCTGGAGCTTCTCGGCGGCGATGACCTTTCTCTTCCGTATGCCATCGGTTATTTCCGAATCTACGTGATCGGCACCATTCCGGTACTCATCGGTCTGGGCATGAATGCATTCATCAATGCACAGGGCTTCCCGAAGATCGGCATGGGCACCGTGATCCTCGGAGCCGTACTGAACATCGCACTGGATCCGCTCTTCATTTTTACACTCGGCATGGGCATCCGCGGCGCAGCCCTGGCAACGGTTCTTTCCCAGAGCGCCAGTGCCCTGTGGGTAGTGCTTTTCCTGATGAGCAAGCGTCCGCCGCTTCGGCTGAGACGTCTTCTCATCGACAGAAAGCAGCTGGGCGGTCTTCTTAAGCTCGGAGCCACCGGATTTACTTTCCGGGTCACCACCAGCTTTACCCAGGCGATCGTCAACATCATGCTGAAGGCCTGGGCAGGTCCTCTCAGTACACTCTATGTCGGTGCCATGACACTGAATAACTCGATCCGCGAAGTCATGAGTCTTCCCATCGGCGGAGTCACGGCAGCCGGCCAGAATGTCATGAGCTACAACTACGGCGCGAAGAAGAACCGCCGCGTATCGGAATGCATCAAATTCATCTTCATTTCCGGTCTTCTGGTCAACACGCTCCTCTGGATCCTGATGCTGCTGTTCCCGCGCCCGATCCTCGGCATCTTCACCAACGACGCCGAGCTCATCGACCTGACCGTGCACTGCGCAAGGATCTACTTCGGCGCCTTCCCCTTCATGGCCCTTCAGATGAGCGGCCAGACCACTTTCGTCGCACTGAACCGTCCGAAGCACGCACTGTTCTTCTCCATGCTCAGGAAGCTCATCCTCGTCACCCCTCTGACGCTCCTTCTTCCGAACCTGGGGCTGGGCGTGGACGGTGTTTTCTGGGCAGAATTCCTAAGCCAGCTGATCGGCGCCAGCATCTGCTTCACGACCATGTGTCTCGTGATCTGGCGGAAGATGCGCCGCGGAAAAGAAGAGAAGACCTGACTTTTCTTTTTTCCGTCGTGACGAAACTGTCATTTCCCGCATGCATTTCCTCACATAAACTCCACATTGGAACGTTACGATAACTGCATCCAAACGAAAGGAGCGGGAATCATGCGGATCCGAAAGATCTATCTGCTTTATTTACTCCAGTTATTTTTCATCGGGCTCCTGGCCCTGGTGCTTCTGGGATATCAAATGAGTTCCAAAAAGAAAGACTTTTTTGAAAATGAAATGTTCAGTCCCTATGTCCGGGGCTTACAGATGTCCAGCGGGGAGCTGTCCGAAGAAGTGCATTTCGAGATTCCCAAAGTAGATGACACGGACTTCATGCTCTACCGGTATCTGTCCTACGGGCAATCCGAGATCGTCCGCGGCATCTATGGAACCAAAGACGTGTTCGATTTCGGGAAACATGTTTCCCGGGGCCGTTTCTTCACAAGAAAAGACTTTGAAGACGCCTCTCCGACAGCTGTATTGGGAAGCCGGGCATTCGAAAATACTTCTGAACATGACGGCAAAAGATACTACATCTATGACAACACCGAATATGAGGTGATCGGTGTATTTAAAGAAAGAAATGATCCTCTGGACCGGGCCGTATACCTGAATCTGACTTATCTGGACCAGACCATCGATCAGCGCTTCGGTATCTACTATATCGACGCCAAAAGCACTTCCGCCGTCCGAAAAGTCGAAGAGCAGATCCGAAGCGACGTCCGGGGTGCATTTACCATATTCGAAATCGAATATCAGTCCCCGCTTTCCCATGAGATGGGCAGAATGGATTTTACTCTTTATCTGTTCAGCAGTATCGCCGCTTTTCTCTGTATGCTGATCACCACGATCTTCCTGATATCCGGCCAGCGCTACAGTCTCGCCGTGAAAAAGCTTTGCGGGATGACACAAAAAGAACTGTTCTTTGATAGCAGCAGGAAAAACCTTCTGATCTCGGGTCTTTCTTTCCTCCTCCTTTTCGCCTCGATGAAGGTGCTGACCCATGCCGTACATCTTCGTATTCTGACCGAATGCCCTCTTCGTTTTCAGCACTATCTTTTTACTGCAGTGATACTTTTTTTCATCGGGATCCTAAATTCGGCCTATACTACCCGGCTTTGTCATCACATGGAATTAAGTACTATTTTGAAAGGACGATAACCTATGTTCGCGCTGATCCTTCTGGAATTGAAAACTGTTTTCTCCTCCCATAAGCGGATCTTCTTTCTTTCGGTCCTGGCCTTCACCTGCGCCTGCATCGGGATCAATGCCAGTATGTCCGGCCTTCTTCTCACAAGAAAGCAGCATCTGGCCACCGAGGAAAGCTTCGGGAATAAGACCGCTTACGAAATCACCATGGACGGGGAAAGTGATACATATATCCGGGTTTTCAGTAATGAAAACAGCGGAAAAGTGAAGTCTCTTTTTGAAGCTCTTTCCAGGGATCCATCAATCCGGTTCCGCTATAGTACGGAGAATCTGATGGACTTTTTTGACCCGGATGATCCGTCTTATAACCACGAAGATTTTCCCCGTTTCAAAGAAGAATTCCGGATCGGGTATGAGACCGGAGATGTGGTCTATGACGACAGCTATCTCACCTTAAAAGCCATCTATGCAGATAAGCTTTTCTTCTCGGAACAAGGCGTCAATATCGAAGACGGCCGGTCTTTTCAAGATACAGATTATATCGTGGATTCTCCGGAAGGGATCGTCATGCCGGTAATACTCGGTCACGAATATAAAGATCTCTATCAGGTAGGTGATCGGATCGAAAAAGCCCATATGGGCACGGTAAAACCACTTACACTGGAAGTCGTCGGTTTTTTAAAAGAAGGAAGTTTCTTTTACGATAACAATGCCATACGCATCCCTCTCGACCGGTACATGATCGTCCCGTCCATCGAAACTGCCTATGACGGACGTCTGGAAAACGGCACCTACGATGAACTGACTCATGCCGCGTATGACTCCATGAAGATCATTAACTCCCAGATCCTCTGTGAAAACAGCGATCGGGAAGAAGTCGAAAAACGCGTCCGGGAAATATTTACGGAAAACGGTTTTTCCGAACTTCGTCTTTCCGAAGAAAGCAAAGGCGCCCAAATGCAGCTTCACCATGCCCGGGAAAACCTGACGGTCAGCATTCTGATCACTTCCTTCGTGATCGTACTGATCTGCCTTATGATATTGATCTCTACATTCTACCGCATAACGAAGGACAGAAAAAAATACAGTATTTATTCACTCCATGGTATCTCCAACGGGAAGATCGCACTCCTTGTCAATGTGGAAACGATCCTGATATTCCTTTGTTCCGCGATCCTGTTCTTCGTTATGCGGTCCCTCTTTGCATCCCTTCCCGCACTGGATTTCGGTCTTCATACGCATTCCGTTCTTTCGATCTTTTCGATCCAGATCCTCCTTCTATTCCTGATCGGACTTTACGGAAAAAAGAAAGTGCGGAGAGTCGATATGAGCAGCGTTCTTCGGGAACATGATTAACCCGGACTGAGAAACGGTGACGGGAAAATAAGCATTCGAAAGGAAAAAACATGAGCTTGATCAGAGTAAAAAACTTAAGTAAAAACTACGGCACAAAGCAAAAGATCCCTGCCTTGAAAGGATTTGACATGACGCTGGAAAAAGGCGAAATGGTGGCCATTATGGGCAGGTCCGGCTCCGGCAAATCCACTGTGCTGAATCTTCTTTCCGGGATCGATCAGCTGGAGGGCGGACAGTACTTTTTCGAAGACACGGATATGTTCCGTCTTTCGGAGAAAAACATGATCCGGTTCCGAAGAGAAAACATCGGGGTCATCTTCCAGCACTTTGCACTGATCGATGAATTCACCGTGTTTCAGAACATCGCGCTTCCCTTGAAACTACGTCACATTCCGTCCGCTCTGATCGAAGAGAAAGTTAGAAATATCGCAGACGAACTGGGGATCAATTCTCTTCTTCAAAAATATCCGAAGGAACTTTCCGGCGGAGAAGCCCAGCGCACCGCCATCGCCCGCGCCGTCATCACCGAACCGAAACTGATCCTGGCAGACGAGCCCACCGGTGCATTAGACGAAGAAAACGGACTTCGGATCATGGCCGTTTTTGCTCGCCTTCACGAGAAAGGAAATACACTTGTCATCGTTACCCACGACCCCCAGGTGGCTTCCTGCTGCCAGCGGACGATCCGAATTAAAGACGGTAGAAACGAGCCATAGCTCATTTTACATAACACACTAAACAAGTTTTCATAATGGGAGGAAATGTATCATGAAAAAGAGAATTGGTGTAGTATTAGTTTTACTGGGATGTCTTTTCAGCTTCAGTGCCTGTGGTTCAGATGAGACCACAACTTCCGCTTCAGAGACGACTACTGCTGTGACTTCAAGTGAAACACAGAGTAATTCTGAAAAGGCATCTTCGACCTCGGTTCCGGAAAAGAAAGGATCCGAGCAGGTGATCGTAAAAGAAATCGTCATCGATGAAAACCAGCCCACCTCTTCCGGAGAAAATGTGATTTCTCAGGAAATCGTGGTCTGACATGTGGAGGTACCGGCCTATGGATCCGTTAAAGATCCTGATCGTGGAAGATGATAAGATCCAAAATGACGTACTCGCCGCTTTTCTTCGGAAAGACGGCGATGACGTCGTTTCCGCCTACACGCTTTCGGAAGCGGAAGAAGTCTTTGACCCCTCTTTCAAGCTGGTCGTTCTGGATGTCATGCTGCCGGACGGATCAGGCATCGATTTTCTCCGGAGCATCCGCCGGATCAGTACAGTCCCGGTCATTATGCTGACGGCGCTCGATGATGATTTTACCAAGATCCAGACCTTCGATCTTCATGCCGATGAATACGTGGATAAGCCCGTTTCTCCGCAGGTCATGACCCGCCGGATCCACGCCCTGACGGACCGGATCTACGGGCAGGGAACTCAGTGTACCGTAAAAGGATATACTTTCGATTTTCCCCGCTTTCTCGTCATCGACCAGAATGGAAACGAGATCCGTTTCACGAATAAAGAAATGGGGATCTTACGCTATCTTCTGGAAAACCGCGGCAAAGCCGTATCCCGGGATTTTCTGATCACCAATCTCTGGGGCTGTGAATACGAATCGGAAGAGCGCGCCATCGATACCCATATAAAGAACATCAGAAAGAAACTGGATCCAGATATCATCCTCACCATCAAGGGGATCGGCTACCGGCTGAATCTGTAAGGAGATCTTCCATGAAGAAGAAACATACTCTTAATTTCTTTACCAAGACTCTTCTTATTTCTCTTGCGATGCTTCTTTCCATCGTCCTGATCGCCTATCTTCTCCTTTACCTTCTCATGCCCCGTTTTTACCGGGAATATAAGAAAAAAGAATACACCGGCATGGCCGGGAAATTTGCTTCTGAATTATCTCTGGCCAAGGACGAATCGGAAGAGTTTTCTCTTCTGACCGATTTTGCCCATCAGAACCGTATCGGCTGTGCCATACTGGACAAAGACGGAAAAACACTGGTCCGCTTCTCGGAAAACTTAGGGGTTTCTCTGGAGCAGAATACCGATTCGGATGCAATTTCTACCGAACACGAGAATACCAGCATTCTTTCTTATTCCGTCAGTGAGAATGCAGGTAAAAATGACTCCCTTCAGGCAAAATGCGACTACCAAAATGCATCCGGCATGCCCCGCACCTTGATCCTGGATGTTCCTCTTCAGCCCATCAATGAAGCAAAGACAGTGCTTTTCCAGGTGCTTCCCTTCGCCTGCCTTTTTTGTGTGCTCTTCTCTTTTCTCCTGGCCACGATCTTTTCCCGTATCGTGACCCAGCCGATCCGGAAAGTGCAAAAAAGCGTCCGTGAAATGGCCGAACTTCAGCCGGATGCCCGTATCTCCGACTCCGACGGCGGTGCTTTTGCCGAAATGAGTGCGGACATCAACGCCATGTACGAAGAGCTTCGCACCACCATCGTTGACCTGGAAAACCAGATCCGCATGCACGATGATTCCGAAAACCAGAAGATCGCTTTTTTACGGAATGTCTCCCACGAACTGAAGACGCCTTTGGCTTCGGCAAATGCACTGATCGAGGGCATTACCTGCGGGATCCCTCCCTATTGCGAGGAAAAAGAAAAATACCTGAAAGAATGCCAGACCCTTCTTTCCCGGGCCATCACACTGACCAAGGAATCCCTGAATCTGTCGCCGGTCTATCACGAAGAACCGAAAGAGATGGATCTGAAAACAATGGTGGAAAAAGAATTCCGTCAGTATAAAGTGATATTGAAATCCCGCCAGATCCGGACCAGCCTGGATGTGCCCGAAAACTACTCTATCCGGACCTCTCCCAATCTTTTTTCAAAGGTCCTTTCCAATATCTTTTCCAATGCCGCCAAATATACGGATGCCGGCGGATCAGTAAATGTCCGCTTTTCGGAAAATACACTCATGATCGAAAATACCTGTACCCCGCTTTCGGAAGAAGAGATAATCGATGCCATGAAGCCTCTTCATACGGGAAAAGCACCTCACCCAGATTCCAACGGATTGGGGCTTTTCATCGTATCCCAGTCTCTGGGACTTCTAAAACTCCCCTTCGAATTTGCCCCCATCCCGGACGGATCCGGCATGCGGTTCTCCATCCATCTTTCTTCTGCGAAATCTTTACAGAACGTTATAGTATAATAGGTGTGCAAATCAGGAGGCGAAAGACGCATGAAGATCACAGAAAAGCTGGATAACCGACATATACTCATCTGGGGAAAAGGAAGAGAAGGAAAATCCTCCGAGAAGTTCCTTTCCGAACACTGCCCCGGTGCGACCTATGAGATGGTGGAAGGTTCTGAAGAAGACATTTCAAAACTCTCCGGCAGATTCGATTATATTCTTAAAAGTCCGGGCATCATCACGCATGTTCCGGATCCGAAATATATCTCCCAGACGCGTCTTTTCATGGAGGAGTTCCGGTCGCAGATCGTCGGCATTACCGGAACAAAAGGAAAGAGCACGACTTCTTCACTTCTTTATCACGTCCTTCATGACCTGAGAGACGGAGATGCCATCCTCTGCGGAAATATCGGTCTTCCCTGCTTCGACTACTACGATGACATCTCGAAAGACACCATCATCGTCTACGAGCTTTCCTGCCATCAGCTTTCGGATCTGGAGTTCTCCCCTCATGTGGCCGTATTCCTCAATCTCTATGAGGATCATCTGGACCGCTATAAGACCATGGAAAACTACTTCAACGCGAAGAAGAATATCACGATCCATCAGGAACCTGGTGACTATCTTTTCTACGGAAATGATGTTCCGGAAATCGACACGAAAGCGAAGAAAAGCCTTTTGGATTTTAATACATCGATGAACTTCGATATGAAGCTCAAAGGCGCGCATAATCAGTTCAATGCCACTTTCGTTTACCGGATCTGCACGGAAGTTTTCGGTCTGGATCCGGAAAAAGTCCGAAAGAGTATCGAGACCTTTACCGGTCTTCACCACCGTCTGGAATTCGTCGGCAATTTCGACGGTATCGATTTTTATAATGACTCCATCAGTACGATCCCCCAGGCCACCATCCAGGCAGCCACCAGTATCAGTAATACCGGCACGCTCCTCATCGGCGGCATGGACCGCGGCATCGACTATACCGCGCTTATTGATTTCGTAAAAGCACATCCGGAATATCAGTATATTTTCTCCTATGAATCCGGCAAACGCATCTATGCCGATGTGGGCGATCTTCCTTATACCCATCTGGTAGAAGACTTAAAAGAGTCCATCGATTTAGGAAAGAAACTGACTCCAGCCGGAAAAGCATGTATTCTTTCCCCGGCCGCCGCATCCTACACACACTTTAAGGATTTCGAAGCAAGAGGCGAGAAATTCTGCCAGATCCTTCGTGGCGAGACGACACTCGTTTTCACCGGCGATATCGGATTCGACCGATACATGGACCACCGCTGGGAGGATCCGAACCTCTTAAGCAAGCGCGTACGAGACGTCCTCTCCTATGCCGATCACGTCATCGCCAATGTGGAAGGCCCCATCATGGAGGGAACGAAGAACGAAGCCACCGAGGGCGCGCAGCAGCTTCTGCACTTCATGGATCCGGCCGTGGCGGATTTTCTCTCGGCGAATCACTGTGATATCTGGAACATCTGCAATAACCACATCAAGGATGCAGGGGAAGCCGGCATCGCTTCCACGCTCGAAGAAGCGAAGAAACGCGGCATCTCCACCATCGGAGCCGGCATGAATATCGAGCAGGCCCGGAAGATCCTCTATCTTCCTGAAGCAGGCGGGATCGGTATGTTCGGCGTCGGGTACCAACGAGCCTGCCGTAAAGCCACAGAAACCGAAGCCGGCTGCTTCAGCTGGAGCGATCTGGACGCAATATCCGAAGCCATTTCCGAGATCAAGAAGACCTGTCGCTGGTGTATCGTCGTGGCCCACGCCGGAGAGGAATTCACGCCCCTTCCGTCCCCCTATACCCGTGACAGATATCATCTGTATCTAGAGATGGGCGCGGACATCGTTGTCGCACACCATCCACACGTCCCCATGAACTACGAGATGGTAGGCGATAAGGCGATATTCTATTCACTCGGGAATTTCATCTTCGACACGCCCTATCAGCGCTCCCAGTACAATACGGAGAAAGGACTTCTCCTCCGGCTGGATCTGTCCGAAGAGAAGTGGACTTTTAAGCCCTACGGCATCGATATCCTCCGGGATACCGAGCGGATCGATCTCGGCACCCTTCCCGTGATTTTCCAGGACATACAGGAAGATGAGTATCGTCTTCTCTCCCCACTGTCTGCGAAGATGCACATCGCCGCCACGAAGAGACAGATGGCCTATCTGAAACCCGAACAGTTCAGAAATGCCACCGAAGCAGACTGGCAGGCGCATTTCGCGGAGCCGATGCGGACCGGCCGTGTTCCCGGAGAAACTCTTGACTTCTTCATCCTATGCCCCCTCGCCGAAGAAGCAGAGAAAGAAGAGTGGAAGAAGAGTCAGCACCAGGACATCGTCCAATACATCCTGGATCAGATGTAAATCTTAAAGGATCTATGGAGGTAAGAAATATGAAGAGAAACAGTTTACTAATATGCTGTCTTGCCTTATCCTTTGGCTTTAGCGCATGCTCCGGGAAGGGGCAGGAAACGACATCTTCAGCCACTACAGCCTCATCAACTACAACCGTTTCTACGACCGCGTCAGAGGAAGCACCTACCGTGACAACAACCGAGGAGATCCCGATGGGCGTTGAGTTAGAGCCCATCGTGATAGACGGAAAAGTACCTGTCAACACTTCCGGCCAGCCATATGATGACGAAACCATCAAGGAAAGGTTATCCGATCCGATTCTTATACGGGATTGTAACGAGATCTTCGGTGAGGATTATCACTTTTCCGATTATGGGTACTACATGATCAATCTCGAGACGAACAGCGTGGAATACGGATTCCTTCGCTATCCCATTATCAAAGGCGATCAGATCGTCGGTACCGTAACGATCTGGGGCAACTCTGCCACATTCAGCTACGATCCTGTTTTGCTGGATCCGAGTCATCCTACTGATCCGTCCGGCTTCTCCTACACAGGAACAATAAATGACATTTTGAAAGCAGATCCCGATGAGCATTTCATCTGGCTCTATTACGATAGCGCCGAGTTCCTTCTGGATTCACACAACAAACTGTATCAGCTGAAGCCCTATGGACTGGAACTTCTTACGATTCAGAATCAGGATACACTCTATGAGAGTTACTATGTGGAGGGATGCACGATCGGTGCAGATATAATCGCTTGAGAAAGCCAGGCCGGATCCGTTTCCCTCCGGTTATAGGGGGTGGATCCGGCCTGTCATTTATCCTTTTTTCTGCAGTGGATCCGTCAGCATGCGAATCCGATCCTGTAGCCGGAGTTTCCGTTCGGCTTGAAATCAGGAATATCACATTCTTCAATTGTAGTGAGCTTCTCCTGTGTCAGTTCTTCTTCCGAATCACTTAACCGGATGGCCAGATTCATCTCCGCCTCTTCGAGGAGCTTTCTGACGTAGCGGCCGTTACCGTAGTCGTCGTTTTTCCTTGCGGTATCGAAGTTTCTGCGGAGCTTCTCCATCGCGGATTCTGTGATGGTCAGGCTCTTCTTCGAGAGCATGAGCTTCGCGATCTCACACAGTTCATCGGTAGAATAGTCCTGAAAACCGACCTGGAATGCGATCCTCGACTTCATGCCGGGATTCCTCTCCAGAAATTCCATCATGGGCTGAGGATACCCTGCGAAGATAACGATCGTGTCTTCTCTGTGATTCTCCATTTCCTGAACGATCGTGTTGATCGCTTCGTCACCGAAGCTTTCTTTATACCCGTCACAGAGAGCATAGGCCTCATCGATGAACAGGACACCGCCCTGTGCCTCACGGAACTTACGCTTCACCAGTTTCGCTGTGGCACCCACGTGATCTCCGACAAGATCCGCCCTTCCTGCTTCAATGAAGTTTCCGGTAGGAAGGATCTTCTCGTCATTCAGGATCTCTGCGCAAAGTCTGGCCACCGTCGTCTTCGCCGTTCCGGGATTGCCTGTAAAGACCATATGCATCGCGCTTCTGGTCGGTAGGATGCCTCTATCCGCACGAACCTTATCGATCTTAAACTTGGCAATGGCTTTCGAAAGAACTTCTTTAACAGAATCCAGCCCGATCATGGCCTGAAATTCCGCCATCGCTTCTCCCGGCTCCCTTGCCGCCTTCTGCCCTTCGTGGAGACTGCTGATATCTTCCTTCGTAATGATATACAGTTCTTCTTCAGGAATACGGTCGGGCTCCTCGTAAGAAAGCATCAGCCTGGCTGACTGATTCAGCAGCGCACGTTCGAGGATATTACGGGCAAACCGTCCGTTCCCGAAATCCTCGATCAGCCGGGTCTGGTCGAAGATCCGCTCCGCTTCACTCACCGCTTCTTCCGTCGCACGAAGTCCGCGCTGCTTCAGCATAGACTTGAAGATATCCGTCAGCTCCGATGTGGAATAATCGGGGAATTCGATCCAATTCGGCACCCTGCTCTTCAGGCCTTCATTACTCCGAAGGAAGGCGCGCATCCTCTCACTATATCCGGCCAGAATGACGATCACACTATCTCTGTGATTCTCCATCTCCTGGATCAGGGCGGAGATGGCTTCCGGGACCCACATAGCGTAGGCCTCGTCAATAAACAGCACACCGCCTTTCGCTGCGACGAAGGCTTCGCGCACATTGCACACCATATTCATATCCATTCCGCCCCGTTCGATGAAGACTCCGCTCTTCAGGATCCCTTTCTCTTTCGCGATCCCGGCGAAAAGCTTCGCCACGGTTGTCTTCGCTGTACCGGGATTTCCCGCGAATATCATGTGGGAAGAGATGCGCTGCCCGCTATTGTCACGGTGACTCTGGCGCGCCTTCTCGACAAGATCCGCCGAGACCACGTTCTCGATCTGCTTCTTCACAATGTTAAGGCCGATGAGTTGCTGAAGCTTCACCATGGAAATCTCGGCATCGTCCGTACGATCCAGCATGAAATCATCGCCGACTCTGTAATTGTAGATACCGTTCATACTTCTGTTGATGCACCAGAGACCGAAGTTCTCGGCTGCCTTCAGAATATCCGTCTGCGTGAATTCTTTCCCGCGAAGTTCTTTCATGAATGCGCCTGCATCCTTCGCATACTTGGCATACGGCGATCTTTTGGCCAGGAACCGGAGATAGGATGTGGCCGCTTTTCTGTCACCCTTTCCTTCCTTAAGCGTAAGCAGAAGCACAGACTGTCTCACCTCCGGAAGGATGTAGAATGAATAGCCTGTTTTGTTTCTGTTGTACGTGAAGATAAACAGGCACCTGCTACCATGTCTGCGGAAAAGATCCAGGATCCTTTCACTGACAGCCTGGTACTGCGACGCTTCGCATCCGATCCGCTCCGAAAGATCGAACACGACCGTGCCTCCGTAGTTATTCTCGATGATCGTATCGAATAACTGATAATTCCTTTCCAGGTGATTAGGATGAATTGCACTTATATATACGATACGTCTGCTGGTAAGACGATTGGCCTGATACAGCGTTCCCACGAGAAGCTCCGCCAGCTGGTATTCTGCCATAAGGCTGTTTCCAGAAATAGTATAGTGCGCCATGTTCATGTCGGATGCCGTATCCAGTTTATGCTCATCGATATTCTTCAGTTCACGGATGAAATCCTTGTCACAGATATCCGGCACGACGGGCTTTTCCGCCGCGATGCGTTCTTCCACTTCGAAAGTCAGGGTCTTGTCTTCCACTTCATTACAGAAATACGCCCAGACCCTGCAAGTCTCTGCGATCCTGGATCCCATGCCTGCCAGATACTCATGTCTCTTCGCCTCCTGGAGCATATCCTGGAACTGGAACATGGTGATCTCAGAAGGTTCCTCTTTACACGGCTTTATTCCGATGTGTTCCCTCAGCATCTCGACGATCTGCTCATAGAGATCCGAAATACAGTGCTTCTTCTCGTCGAAAGAAAGAGCCGCCGAACAGATCTCATTCTCCTCGCGGAAGATGAAGAATGCCATATAGTTGGGCGAATTCTTCTTTACAAACGAATTCACGGAACAGATTTCATTATCGTAGCCGAACTCTCTCAGGCTGATCTTGGCGTTTGCCTTGATCGTTTCTCTATTTGCATGGATGTGAAAAGAATAGTATCTCATAAGAATTCCTCCATAAATGATGAAAAGTGGGTGGATCTGAAATGAAGCCGGTGCTGACGTCTTGCACCGCGCTTGCGCAACTTGCACGATTTCTGCTGTTCGATTGTATGTTAACGCAGAAATTGCACGTTGTCAACACTTAATTTCACAAACTTGCAATTTTATGAGATTACTTGTCTTCGCTTCCCCAATTGTCCTCGTCGTCTTCTATCAGTTCTAAGTCGAAGACACTTTCCGGGACTTCATGGTTCTTCATGGGGAGGAACTTTTCCGTGACGACCTTCTGTTCTTCTATATCTATAAGGATCACGGACATCTCTGTATTGAACTTTCTTCTGGAAAGAGAATCTGTAAGTGTATCGAAATCTTTTCTATCCGTGACAATAAACGAGGTCTTCATCGTCGCAAGGGATTCCGGTACCCATTCATCAGCCAGGAATACCGTAGCATAATCCCTAAAGAAACGACCTAAAGACACCACTTTTGTAAAGGACGGTCCAAGTCTGTCTACATCAATGAAACTCCATATTTTCTGCGGCTCTTCCCGCCGGTTACATTCAAATGCGTAGTCACTGTAAACAGGGATATCGAATTCCGGATCCGTCTGATTTTTCCTTCTCGCACGAAACTCCGAACCGCGCAGATACTGAAGCGTTATGCCACGGGACAGTAGTTCATTCATGAGCGTATTCTTTATGATCTTTCTTTCATCTTTAAGCTCTTCATATGTCTTGAAAGATCCATATTCCTTCTTGTGTTCTTCCTCTTCTTTCTGCCTCTCGGGCGAAATCATACCATTTGCCTGCAGAAGCCGCTCCAGCGCATCGAAGCAGCGCTTGTCCGCGTTCTCCGCAATCAGGACGATCAGATCCCGGTCCAGCGGCCGCGTCATCTTATAGTTCAGGATCCTCGAGAAGGTCGAAGCACTTACGCCACAGGCCGCAGCAAATTCAGCCATCGTCCGGTCCGATCCTTTCGCCTCGCTAAGAAGGGTGGCAAGTCTCGTCTTATCCGGCACATGTGCCTGAATATATTCATTTACGTTGATCTTCTCGTTCTTTTCCTTACCCACAGCGGAGTACCTCGCTAACTACTCTTAGATAGAAACCGCACTCGGAAACCCTATTATCGGAAGGATCCGGGCACGATTCAACAATAGCATCGGCAAGATAAAAAGTCAAACATTACTTGCAATTCAATTGCTCGTACGTGAAATTTCTGCAATCAGTGCCCGAACAGTGCCCGTTGCAAATGGGTAAATATTTGGACAATAACCATGTTACGATGTAGATGATGAAGGATGATGAAGGACGAAAGACCTTGAAAACAGACGAAGATCGGGCATTGCCCATAAAATAATTGAATCCTAAGGAGGAACAGAAAAATGAAGAATAAGAAGTTGGATGCAAGGTATTATGGCCTTTCGAAGGTGACTGCCAAGGAGATTGCCGAAGACCTGGTAGCAGCCAGGGAAGAGGCGGAAGAGCAGGCTCTGCTTGATGACGGCTGGATTGACATGGGAACGTTCGATGCCGATGATGACGAGGCTTGGGCAGTGATTCGTGACAAGATGGTCGACATGATGGAGTAGCATTGAAAGATTAACAGGAGGTAAAACTTATGGAAATGACTATTAATTACTGGGTGAAGCACATTGGAACGGATACTATCACGGATGGTCTCAACTTGGCTGCAGAGGTGACAGAGGAACAGTTTGCAAGGATGCAGGCTTCGTATCAGAGCGGTCTCTATGAGTACATGAATGACGACGAAAGCCTTGCCGATATCCTGGCAACATGGGATGCTGAAGAACGTTCGAGGTACTATACGGATGCCGAAACGGGCATCCCGATTATGAACGACGATGTGGAGCTCGTCTTCGAGTACCCGAAGGCAGTAAGAAAGTAATCAAAAATCTAATGAAAAGAGATGTAGAAAAATGAAGAACGGTAAGAAGATGGATCAGTATCTTCAAGGTTGGAAAAGGTGGAACCTTTTGGAAGGATCTGACGGATCAGTACGTGGTTTTTCTCGATGCGGCCTTTCTGCCAGGAAGCCTGTGGATCGCAATAGAAGATACGGGTCCTTCTTGCACCGTTCTCAAAGAACTCCAGGTTATGTACGCCCTTGAATTCCGTGCCGTTATCCGTAAGGATCACCGGAAACAGTTTCCTGAACAGATCGATGCCAAGAAGAT
>Ga0310691_10001542_pt1 | contig 34919 bp, 36 predicted proteins | sample 176DNAGHGlowgp2_FD_203887 | JGI IMG/M metagenome (GOLD analysis project Ga0310691, IMG submission 203887) | Sheep rumen microbial communities from Palmerston North, Manawatu-Wanganui, New Zealand - 1766 DNA GHGlow gp2 (v2) (version 2) | ecosystem: Host-associated > Mammals > Digestive system >... | reverse complement strand
TTTGATAGGAGGAATATTATGGAAATTAATAAGTATATTGATCATACTAATTTAAAAGCAAATGCTCGTGAAGAAGATATAAGAAAGTTATGTGAGGAAGCAAAAAATAATCATTTTGCAAGTGTATGTGTTAATCCTCATTATGTTGAACTTGCTAGTAGTATTTTAGAAGATACTCAAGTAGAAGTTTGTACTGTAATTGGGTTTCCACTTGGAGCAAATACTATAGAAACTAAAGTATATGAAGCAATAAACGCTATTGAAGATGGTGCAACTGAAATTGATATGGTAATCAATATTGGTGCAGTTAAAGATAAAGATTATGAATATGTAAAACATGAAATAGAAGAAATTAGAAATTCTATAGATGGTAAAACTTTAAAAGTAATAATTGAAACATGTTATTTAACAGATGAAGAAATAATAAAAATGACAGAAATATGTAATGAAACATTTGTTAATTTTATTAAAACATCTACAGGTTTTGGAACTAGAGGAGCAAGTATTCATGATATAGAACTAATTAATAGTGTTAAAAACGATGTATTAGAGATAAAAGCAAGTGGTGGAATTAAAACATATGAAGAAGCTATTAAATTTATTGAATTAGGTGTAACTAGAATTGGAACTAGTAATGGTATAAAAATAGTGAGTGAATCACCAAAGGAGGAAAATTAATATGAATTTATTTGAAGAACTTAAATGGAGAGGATTAATAAAAGATGTTGCAGGAGAAAATTTAGGTGAAATTTTAAATGGAGACCCTATTAAATTTTATTGGGGAACAGATCCTACTGCAGATAGTTTACACTTAGGACATTATTCATCCTTAGTTACAGCTAAAAGATTAGCTCGTGCAGGACACAATCCAATTTTACTAGTAGGTGGTGCAACAGGACTTATTGGTGATCCACGTCCTACTAGCGAAAGAGAAATAATATCTAAAGAAGCTGTTGCTAAAAATCTAGATGGAATAAAAAAACAAGTAAGTGATATATTTGATGGTAAAGCACAAGTAGTTAATAATTATGACTGGATTTCTAAATTTGATTTAATAGATTTTTTAAGAGAAGTTGGTAAATATATTAATATTAATTACATGTTAGATAAAGATATAATTAGACGTAGACTTGAAACAGGTATTACATTTGCAGAATTTACTTATACATTAATTCAAGGATATGATTTTTTGCATTTATTTGAAAAAGAAGGTTGTATTTTACAGGCGGAAGGTTCTGATCAATGGGGAAATATAACTACTGGAATAGATTTAATTAAGAAAAAAACTGGGAAAGAAGCATATGCATTTACAATGCCTTTAGTTTTAGATGCAAATGGTAAAAAATTTGGTAAATCTGAAGGAAATGCACTATGGCTTGATAAAAATAAAACATCTAGTTATGAATTATATCAATACTTAGTTAATACTGATGATTCTATGATTGAATCTTATTTAAAAATATTTACTTTCTTAACTCCAAATGAAATCATGGAAGTAGTTGATAATCATAAAAAAGAACCACATTTAAGAATTGGGCAAAAAACATTAGCACGTGAAATTATTACTGATTTACATGGTAAAGAGGAATACGAAAAAGCAGTTAAAATAAGTGAAAGCTTATTTAGTGGTAATATAAAAAATCTATCTAGTGAAGAAATATTAATTGGATTTAAAGATGTTCCAAGCTTTGAAATAAAGGATAATATTATTTTAATTGATATGTTAGTTGATAATAATATTTGTTCAAGTAAAAGAGAAGCACGTGAGTTTATAAGTAGTGGTGCGATTACCATTAATGATGAAAAAATAACTGATGAAAACTATTTATTAGATAGTAGTATAGCAATTAATAATGAATTATTAGTTATTAGACGTGGTAAGAAAAAGTATTTTCTAGCTAAAATATTGACAAATATATAAAATAATGTATAATAATCTCCTTGTAAAGGGGGATTTATATGAAATATAGTGAATTTTCAAGAAAAACATTTTATAGTATATTAAGTTTTTATGGAGAATTGATTGAAAAAGATATTATTATGAGTGCTCCAGAAATAGGGAGAGAACTTGGGTATAATGCGTCAACAATTAGAAGATTTATAGATCAAGTTAAAAAAACAACATATATCTATCAAGATGAAAATGAAAGAATAAAAGCTGAAAGATTATACGAAGAAATTCTTCTTCATACTAAATTATCTTCACATTCAGAAAAATATGAAGAACAACAATTAATTAGAAGAAAAAGATTTGAAAAATTATTTAAACAAAAAGTAAAAGAATATTATAAAAAAAAGGATTAGTAAATAATTCTTTTTTTTGATTTTATTTAACTTATTTGGTACAATATGTATGGTGGTTTTTTGTGTGGAAAATCGGTAATATTGATATAAAAAATAAAGTTGTACTGGCACCAATGGCAGGTATATCGAACCCATCATATTTTAAAATTGTTGAAGAATTTGGTGTTGGCTTAGTATTTACTGAATTAATTAGTGCTGAGGCGATAGTTAGAAATAATAAAAAAACATTTGAAATGCTAAATGGTATAGAAAAAATTAATATACCTGTTGGAGTTCAGTTGTTTGGATCAAATGAAGAAGTATTAGCTAGTGCTGCAAAAATTATTACCGAATTATATAAAAATGTTTTTATTGATATTAATATGGGATGTCCTGTACCTAAAGTTGCTATTAAAAGTAATGCAGGTAGTGCTTTATTAAAAGATGTAAATAAAATAAAAAAGATTGTATCAAGTGTAGTAAAAAATGTAAATGTTCCTGTTACAGTTAAGATTAGAAGTGGATGGGATAGTGAACATATAAATGCAGTAGAAGTTGCTAAAATAATAGAAGAAAGTGGAGCTAGTGCAATAACTGTTCATCCTAGAACTCGAGCGCAGGGATATAGTGGAATATCAAATTGGAAAATAATTGCACAAGTTAAAAAGAATGTGAAAATTCCTGTAATAGGAAATGGTGATATTAAATCATGTTTTGATGCATTAAAAATGATAGAAGATACATCATGTGATGCCGTTATGATTGGTCGTTCGGCGCTTGGTAATCCTTGGATTTTTAAAGAATGTATAGATTATTTAGAAAGAGGGATTACACCTAAAAAAATAACTATTAAAGAGCGGCTAGATATGATTTTAAAGCACTTTAACTATTTATTAATTGATAAAAATGAACATCTAGCAATACTTGAAATAAGAACACATGCCACACATTATTTAAAAGGACTTCCAAATGTTAATAATTTAAAACAAAAGATATTTAGAGTAAACACAAAAGACGAATTTATAAGTATAATTGAAGAATATAAAGAGGTGGAAAATGAAAGCGAATTTTAAAAAAAGATTGGGTGCTTATTTATTAGACAGTATAATACTTTCAATAGTTCTTGGTATATGTTCAAGTTTTATTCCTGCATCTTCAAATGTTATTAATTTACACAAACAATGGGATATGGAAATTGATTCATATCTAAATAATGAAATAAGTACTAAAGAAGTAATAAATAATTATTCAATGATTGCTCATGACATTGATAAAGAACAAGTTGGATTAAGTATAATAAATGGATTTTTTATACTAATATACTTTGTAATTTATCCATTTTTTAATGATGGACAAACTTTGGGTAAAAAGGTATTCAAAATTAAAATAAAAAAGGATAATGGCGATTTATCTATGAATGATTTGATTGTTAGAAATTTTATAGTAAATGGTCTTTTAACTTTATTAGTATCACTTGCACTTATTTATATACTACCAAGTATGTCATATTTTATAACTATAAGTATTTTGAATTTTATTCAATTTATACTAGTAATAGTAAGTGCATTTATGATAATATATAGAAGTGATAAAAAAGGGATTCAAGATATAATAACGCATACTAGCGTTGTAGAAAGATAAGGTGTATTATGAGAGAATTTAGTGAACAAGAAATTGTAAGACGTGAAAAACTTAAAAATATTGAAAATCCATACCCTGAGAGATTTGAAACAAATTATGATTTAAAAGAAGCAAAATTATTAGAAGATGGAACAAATAATGTAAGAGTTGCAGGACGTATAGTATTTATGCGTAAAATGGGTAAACTTAGCTTCATTAGTATTCGTGATATAGAAGGATCTATTCAAGTATCTATTAAAGTTGATATGGTTGGAGAAGAAAAATATAAATTCTTTAAAGAAAATTTTGATTTAGGTGACTTTATTGGAGTTGAAGGAGAAGTATTTACAACTCATACTGGTGAAAAAACAATTAGAGCAAATTCATTTGAATTTTTAGGAAAAGCTTTAAAACCACTTCCAGAAAAATTTCATGGATTAAGTGATATAGAATTATGCTATAGAAATAGATATGTCGACTTAATTATGAACGAAGATACAAGAGAAAGATTTTTATTAAAATATGAATTTATTAAACAAATAAGAAGATATCTAGAGGATAAAAAATATATTGAAATTGAAACACCAGTACTTATAAATAAACCATCTGGTGCACTTGCAAAACCATTCATATCACATCATAATGCACTTGATATGGATGTATATTTAAGAATAGCTCCAGAAACATATTTAAAAAGAGCAATTGTAGGTGGATTTACTCGTGTATTTGAATTTGCGCGTTGTTTTAGAAATGAAGGAATGGATCCAACGCACTTACAAGATTTTACAATGCTAGAATGTTATTGCAGTTATTATAATTATAAAGATAATATGGCATTTATTGAAGATATGTTAAAAACAGTTATAAAAAATGTATATGGTTCCTTAATTATTAAAATAGGTGATAAGGAAGTAGATTTTTCTAAGAAATGGGAAGCTGTATCATTTAGAGATTTATTAATTAAGTATGTAGATATAGATATAAATGTTTATAATACTAAAGATAAATTACTAGATGAAATAAAAAACAAAAATATTGAAATTGAAAGTGAAGATGATATTAATAGTATTGGATTTGGAAAACTTGTCGACTTACTTTATAAAAAAGTTGCTCGTCCATATATGATTGAACCAGTATTCTTAACTGAACATCCAATAGAATTATCACCACTTGCTCGTGCTAATGATGAAAATCCTAATATCACAGATAGATTCCAACTTGTAATTAATGGCGCTGAAATAATTAATGCATATTCAGAATTAGTTGATCCAATTGAACAAGAAAAACGTTTAGAAGAACAAGCAAAATTAAATGCAGGTGGAGATAGTGAAGCTATGGTTATGGATTACGATTACATTGATGCTATGAGTTATGGTATGCCACCTATATCTGGTTGGGGTATGGGAGTAGATAGAGTAATTCAAGTACTTACAGATTCAGCTAATATTAGAGATAATGTTTTATTTCCTTTAATGAAACCAGAGAATAAAGAATGATTTTATATATAGTTAGACATGGTAAAACATTATGGAATGAACTTGGTTTATTACAAGGAAAAACAGATATTGATTTATCGGAATTTGGTAAAAAACAAGCATTACTTATAAAAAGCAAAATAGATAAAATTGATGTATGTATATCAAGCCCTCTTAAAAGGGCAATAGATACAGCATCCATAATTTATAATGGTGATATAATAATAGATGATAGAATAATTGAACGCGGCTTTGGAAATCTTGAAGGCAAAGAAGTTATTAATCTTAAATTAAAACCTTATTGGGATTATAAAATGAATAAAAGTGATAACAATGTTGAATCTGTACAAGATTTATTTAAAAGGTGTAAAAGTTTTATTGATGATTTAAAAAATAAATATAGTGATAAAACAGTATTAGTTGTATCACATGGTGCAACTGTAAGAGCACTTAATTACGTAATTAATGGTTTTAACGAGGATGATGATTTATTAAAATTAGATGTTCCAAATTGCGCAGTGTTTAAATATGAAATATAGAAAGAGGTAAATTATGAAAATATTGTCAGTTAATGCAGGAAGTTCTTCACTTAAATTTCAAGCATATGAAATGCCTGAAGAAAAAGTGTTAATTTCTGGTACATTTGAAAGAATTGGTATAGATGGAAGTTTTTATACAATTAAAATTAATGGAGAAAAAATTGAAAAAAGCATTGAATTAAAAGATCATGCTGGAGCAGTTAAAATTCTTGCAGAAGAATTAATTAATTATAAAGTTGTAAAAGATCTAAATGAAATTGAAGGTGTAGGTCATAGAGTAGTACATGGTGGAGATAAATTTTCACATTCAGTAGTAATTAATGAAAATGTTAAAGATGAAATAAAAAGATTATCAGCTTTAGCTCCACTTCATAATCCAGCACATATTGTTGGAATTGAAGCGTTTGAAAGTATTATTCCAAATGCTACACAAGTAGCAGTATTTGATACTGCATTTCATCAAACAATAAAAGAAGATAGGTTCTTATATCCAGTTCCATATGATTGGTATACTGATTATGCAGTAAGAAAATATGGTGCGCATGGAACAAGTCATAAGTATATAACTGAACGTATCTCACAAATTTTAAATGATGAACATTTAAAAATAATAAGCTGTCATATTGGTAATGGTGGTTCAATTAGCGCTATTAAGGATATGAAGTGTGTTGATACATCAATGGGATTTACTCCTAATGCAGGAATTATGATGGGAAGCCGTACAGGTGATATTGATGCTACAATACTACCTTATATAGTAAAACAAACAGGAAGAAATATTGATTCAATTGAAAAATCACTTAATAAGGAAAGTGGTTTACTAGGAATTAGTGGTGTATCAAGTGATTATAGAGATATTGAAGCAAGTAGACTCTCAGGAAATGAAAGAAGTATTTTAGCGCGTAATATGTATATAGAAAGAATTGCTGATTATATTGCTAAATATTATGTTGAACTTGAAGGTTGCGATGTAATTGTATTTACTGCAGGTGTTGGAGAAAACAATGCAAATATAAGAAAAGATATTTTAAATAAATTAAAAGTCTTTGGTATCGAAGTTGATGATGAGTTAAACGAAAATGCAAAAGGCGATGCATTAATAACAAGCAAAAATTCAAAAATCAAAGCATATGTTATTCCAACTGATGAAGAAGTAATGATTGCACGTGATACTTACAATTTTTCAAAATAGAAAGTGTGAAGTATGAATAATTATAAATACATTTATAAGCAAATAAAAAAATATGATACTATTGTAATAACAAGACATATTGGAGCAGATCCAGATGCACTTGGTAGTCAATTAGGTCTTAGAGATTCTATTTTAGCGACTTTTCCAAATAAAAAAGTATATGCAGTAGGAACTCCAGCATCTAAATTTAAGTATTTAGGATTTTTAGATAAATTACCAGATGGTATTGAATCAAAGGCATTATTAATAATAACTGATACTCCTGATAAAAAAAGAGTAGATGGCGTAGATACTAGTGCTTTTGCAAGTTCTATTAAAATAGATCATCATCCTTTTATCGAAAAGTATTGTGACTATGAATGGATAGATGATACTGCAAGTAGTGCATCACAAATGATTGCTGAATTAATATTTAATACTAAGTTATGTTTATCAAAAGAAATTGCTGAAAAAATATATATAGGAATAGTTGCTGATACAAATAGATTTCTATTTTCATATACTACTCCAAAAACTTTTAAAATTGTGTCACGTTTAATTGAAGAAACAAATTTAGAATTTACAAGTTTATATGATGCACTTTATTTAAGACCATTTAAAGAAGTTAAATTTGAAGGATATATTTCTAGTCATTTAGAAATAACTGAAAATGGATTCGCATCATTAAAAATAACAGAGGATGTATTAAAAAAATATGATGTAGATGCAGCTACAGCAGGAAATATGGTTAATAATTTTAATTACATAGATGATATTTATGCATGGGCAATATTTTCATATGATAAAAATTTAGAAAAAATAAGAGGTTCTATAAGATCTAGGGGACCTATAATAAATGAGGTTGCTGCTAATTTTGGTGGCGGTGGTCATAAATTCGCAAGTGGTATTAGGTGTAATTCTTTTGAAGAAGTTGATGAATTAATTACAGCACTTGATAAAGCATGTGAGGACTACAAAAAGGAACAACTTGATTAGTTGTTCTTTTATTTTATAAAACTTTTAATATATTTTTTTATGTATTTTTTTTGTATATCAGCTATAGTTTTAGTATTATTGCTGTATAAGTTTAAAATAAAATCTGAAAAAATTAAATTTGTAGTATCTAAATTACTATCAAAAAAATTTAGAAGTATATTATTATCAAATGGAACATTTGGTAGATTTAAACTATTAGATGTTGGTTTTAATAATAAATTGTAAATGAAAAAATCATTTAAAGATTTTTTATTATGAATACTTACACTTTCTATATCAAGTCCTTCCATATAATAACTTGTATCAATCATATATAATTTTCCATTATAATAGAAGTTATGTAAGAAATCATACATTTTAAACTTATAATCTGATAATACATCAATATCACTTTCTAGTAATTTAATTTCATTTATTATGTTTCTAATGTCTTTACTATAAAAATTATTAATAGGTAAATTATTTTTTAGTAGTCGCATTGTATGACCTACAAATTTATAACTATTATTTTTCTTTTCATAGATTAAATTATCAGGCATTATAAACCTATCAAGAGGAATTTTAGACATTGTTTTAAATTTATTTTCAGATAATGTATATCCATATCTAAGTCTTGTTGAATTAAATATTTTAAGAGCTACACCATTAAATTCATATATGTTGCCTTCTGTACCTGAACCTATATTTTTAAGTTCTTCTAAATTTATCTTATATACTTTATCATCAATTTTATATTTCATATTAATCCCTCACAAAGTGATTGTTATTATACCATAAAATCAAAAAATATTTAAAAAATATGGAAAAAAACTTGAATATAGTGTAAAATTAATATAGAAGATTGGAGGGTTAAAAGTTGGGTTTATTTGACAAAATTAAAAATACCTTTTCAAAGAAAAATACAGAAGAAAAAAAAGAAGTTGAAATATATGAAAAAGGTTTAGAAAAAACACGTAATGAATTTTCTTCTAAACTAAATGTTTTAAGTAAAAAACATAAACAAATTGATGAAGAGTACTTTGAAGAATTAGAAAGTATTTTAATAGGTGCGGATATAGGTGTTAATACCGTAATTAAATTTATAGATAAATTAAAATTAAGAGTCAAAGAAGAAAATATAATAGATGTAAACGATTTAAAAGAAATCATAGTTGATGAAATGTTTATTATATATGTAAATAATGAAGTATTAGTTAATAAAATTAATTATGCAAGTGAAGGACCTACTGTTATATTATTTGTAGGAGTTAATGGTGTAGGTAAAACTACTACTATTGGTAAACTAGCATATTCATTAAAAGAAAAAGGTAAAAAAGTATTACTTATTGCAGGTGATACATTTAGAGCAGGTGCTGTTGAACAAATTGTTGAGTGGAGTAAAAAAGACAATGTTGATGTAATTTACAAAGAGGGTGCAGATCCTGCAAGTGTAATTTATGATGGACTTACTAAGGCAAAAAATGAATTATATGATGTAGTACTTGTTGATACAGCTGGAAGACTTCAAAATAAAGTAAATTTAATGAATGAGTTAGAAAAAATAAATAAAGTAATTAATAATATAATACCAGGTGCTCCCCATGAAACTTTGTTAGTTATTGATGCTACTACGGGACAAAATGGTATATCTCAAGCTAAAAGTTTTAAAGAAATAACAAATATTACAGGTATTGTATTAACTAAGTTAGATGGTACAGCAAAAGGTGGAATTGTTCTAGCAATTAAAGAAGAAGTAAACTTACCTGTTAAATATGTAGGACTAGGTGAGGGAATAAATGATATTAGAGTATTTGATATAGAAAAATATATATATGGTTTATTTAAAGACTTAGTAGGAGGAATAGATGAATAAGAATTTAAAAAATGCATTAATGATATCTCAAGCAGTAGTTTTGTTTGCAATACTAGTATTTTCAATAATATCAGTTTATAGTAGTCAATTTATTTTGGTTTTTAAAGAATTGATATTACTTGAATTAATTATTTTAATATTAAATAATTCTCTAATATATAAGAAAAAATACATGACAATATGTTATATATTTGCTTTAATATTAGTTTTAGTATCAATTATAAATGCTTGAAGAACATGATTATTATATAAAATTATATGATTATTATGGAACTCTTTTAACACTTAAACAACAAAAGTATTTTGAAGATTATTATTTTTATAATTTATCATTATCAGAAATAAGTGAGAATTATAATTTAAGTAGAAATGCTATTCATAAAAGTATAAAAGAGACAAAAGAATTACTAGAATATTATGAGGATAAACTAAAATTAATAGATAAAAGTAAAAAAATACAAGAATTAATTAAAAATTTAGATTTAGATATACAAGAAAAAATAAAAGAATGGATATAGGGTGATAATATGTTTGGGAAAATAGTGTATATTAGTGATAATGAAGCACATGTAAAAGTTGGTGATAGCGAAGTTTCAACTAACTTAATGAATATGCATGTAATCTTTGAAGATGATAAGAAAAAGATACTTGGTGAAGTAGAGGATATCGGAGAAGAATTAATTAAAATAAGATTCCTTGGTGAAATTGTTGATGGACACTTTGTTGGAGGAGTTATTAGAAAACCAACGTTAACTTCTGTAATAAGAATTATTACTCCTGAAGAATTATCTTTAATAGTTGGATCTAAAAAAGATGGGAATATGTTACTTGGATATTCACCTCTTTATGATAACTGTCCAATATATATTGATGTTAATGATTTATTTAGTAATCATTTAGCAGTATTTGGTAACAGTGGTAGTGGTAAATCATGTGGGGTAGCACGTATTTTACAAAATGTATTTAGTGATCCAAATATTTTACCATATAGATCAAATTTCTTTATATTTGATGCATATGGTGAATATCATAATGCATTTAAAGTAATTGAAAATATAAATCCAAATTTTCATTTTAAATATTATACAACTAATGAAACTGATACAGATGGTGAAAGACTTAGACTTCCAATTTGGTTACTAGATACAGATGATATGGCATTATTATTAGATGCTCAAGATCATTCACAATTAACTATAATTGAAAGAATGCTTAAATTAGTTAAAATATTTGCGCAACCTGATGAAATATCAAAAGATTATAAAAATCATTTAATTGCAAAAGCAATAATGACAATTTTATATACAAATCAAACAGCTTCAGCAAAAAGAAATGATGCATTTTCAATACTTGCAAGTTGTAGTACAGAAGAATTTAATTTAGAAGCACCTGTTCAAGGTATTGGATATACAAGAAAATTTAGAGAATGTTTTACAATAGATTCAAATGGTAATTTTTCAGAAAGTGTTTTACTTACAGAATATATATCTAAATTTATCAATGAAGAATTAGATAAATATGAAGCAACAACTGAAAATTACTATACATTAGAAGATTTGGAAAAGGCACTTGACTTCACATTAATTTCAGAAGGATTACTTAGAAATGATAAAGCATATAATAATGCAATCACATTAAAAGTAAGACTTCATTCAATTACAATAAGTGAAATGAATAAATTTTTAAGATATCCAAATTACATTACAAGAGATAATTATATAGCAAGTTTAGTATCATATGGTGGAAGTGGTAAAGCTCAAATAATTAACTTTAACCTAGAAGATATTGATGATTCATTTGCAAAAGTACTATGTAAAGTATATACAAGAATGCTTTTTGGATTTGCAAAATCTCTTCCAAATAGAGCAACAATTCCATTTCATGTATTCTTGGAAGAATGTCATAGATATGTACAAAACGATAATGATAAATATTTACTTGGATATAATATATTTGAAAGAGTTGCTAAAGAAGGACGTAAATATGGTATTATTCTAGATTTAATAAGTCAAAGACCAGTAGAAATATCAGATACTGTTATATCTCAGATTAGTAATTTTATAATATTTAAAATGACCCATCCAAGAGACATAGATTATATTAAAAAAATGCTTCCAAATATCAGTGCAGAAGTAGTTGAAAAACAAAAATCACTTCAACCAGGTACTTGTGTAGCATTTGGTAAAGCATTTAAGGTTCCAATGTTAATTAGAATGCAAATGCCAAATCCAGAACCATCAAGTAGTAACTGTGATGTAATGAATACATGGAGAGTAAGATAGATTTGATTTACAAATCTATTTTCTTTTGGTAAAATAAATATGTTTGAAAGGATGATACTATGTTTGAAAGTTTAGGAGAAAGATTACAAAACGCAGTACATAAAATAAAAGGATATGGAAAAATAACAGAAGAAAATATCAGCGAAATGATGCGAGAAATAAGACTTGCACTTCTAGAAGCTGATGTTAATTATAAAGTAGTTAAAGAATTTGTTAACAACGTAAAAGAAAAAGCTTTAGGTGAGGAAGTACAAAAGAGTTTAAAACCAGGTGAGTTATTTGTAAAAATTGTTAAAGACGAATTAGTAGAGTTACTTGGTGGAGAAAAAAAAGATTTAAATATTGATGGTAATCCTGCAATATTAATGCTTGTTGGTCTTCAAGGTAGTGGTAAAACAACAACTATTGCAAAATTAGCTAATATGTTAAGAAAAAAACATCACAAAAAGCCACTACTAGTCGCATGTGATGTATATAGACCTGCTGCTATTGATCAGTTAAAACAACTAGGACGTGAACTAAATATTGAAGTATATGATGAAGGTAATAATAATCCAGTGGATATTGCTAGTAATGCTATTAGGTATGCTAAAGAAAACAACTATGATTATGTTTTGATTGATACTGCAGGACGTCTTCATATAGATGAAAAACTAATGGATGAACTAGATAATATTTATAATAGTGTTAATCCACAAGAAGTAATTCTTGTAATAGACAGTATGACTGGACAAGATGCTATAAATGTAATAAATGGATTTAATGATAAATTAAAATTAACTGGTGCTATACTTACTAAACTTGATGGTGATACTAGAGGTGGTGTTGCACTTTCAGTAAGACACTTAACTAATGTTCCAATTAAATTTGTTGGTGTTAGTGAAAAAATGGATGGTTTAGAAGAATTTTATCCAGAACGAATGGCTACTAGAATTTTAGGTATGGGAGATATCATGTCTATAGTAGAAAAAGCTGAGAGTGTAATTGATGAAAAAGAAGCAATGGAAGCAGCTAAAAAATTACAACAAGGTAAATTTGATTTAGAGGATTTTTTAACACAATTAAATCAAGTAAAAAAACTAGGACCACTTGAAAATTTACTTAAGTTAGTTCCAGGTGCTTCTAAAATGGGGCTTAATAAGATTAAAATTAATCCAAAAGACATGGCACATATTGAAGCTATAGTATTATCCATGACACCTTATGAAAGAAGACATCCAGAGGTACTGAAATCAAGTAGAAAAATTAGAATTGCTAAGGGTTCTGGTAGAAGTGTAGAGGAAGTAAATAGGTTATTAAAACAATTTGAAGAAATGAAAAAAATGATGAAAATGATGAAAAATGGAAACTTTAAAATGCCTTTTTAAAGTTTTTTTCATACATTTTTTAAAAACATGTATGCATATTTTCATTTTTATGATATTATATTGTAAAGGAGTGTGAAGTTATGTACAATTATGGTTATAACTATGGGTCAACTTCATCTGCTGCAGCAGAAGGAGTTTTTGCAGCATTATTTGCAGTGCTAGGAGTTGTAGTACTTGTTTGTCTTGCAATAGCAGTATTACAAATTATAGGTCAATGGAAAGTTCTAACTAAGGCTGAAAAACCTGGGTGGGGAGCACTTATTCCATTCTATAATACTTATTTAATGTGTCAAGTAGCTGGAGTTAATCCTTGGTGGGTTTTAATAGTAGCACTTAGTCCAATTTTAAGTGTTATTCCAGTTCTTGGATCTCTTGCTTCATTTGCGGTTTCAATTTACTTTAGTGTTTTACTAGGTGTAAGTGTAGCAAGAAGTTTTGGTAAATCTGATGGATTTGCAGTAGGACTTATTTTAGCAGGACCTATCTTCTATATGATTTTAGGATTTGGAGATAGTAAATATGAAGGCCCAAAACCAATGAAAGATTTATTATTTGATAATATTAATAAAGATTCAAATAGTACTTCAGGAACAGCTAAAAGTGCTAACACTAAATTCTGTTCAGAATGTGGACATAAAGTAGATGCTAAATCAAGTTTTTGTTCAAATTGTGGAAAATCAATAAAATAGAATATTTAATATATTCTTTTTTATTGGGAAAAAAGTTTATTCAAAAAAAAATAATCCTCATATTATATTGTAGATAAGGGGGATTAATAATGTTCAATAAAAAATGTTGTTGTGATAGACAAAATATGATGTATCAACCACAAATGCCTATGCAAACATGTTGTGAACAACCTATAGTAGAACCAACTATTACTAAATGTATTGAAAAAGAATTTTGCCATGATGTTCCACATGTATGCCCAATACACACACATGTAATTAATAGACATATTTATAAACATACATATACTCCACAATATTCATGTTCTGAAGAAAACCAAGTTATAAATGATGATTGTGGAAGCTGCTCACAATATTTATAAAAAAGAAATTTAATTTCTTTTTTTATTTTCTTCCAATGTTAAATTATTATTGAATAAATAGGTTGCTAAATCATATCCAACATATCTATAATGCCATGGTTCATATTTAAATCCTGTAATATTTTCTTTACCTTTTGGGTATCTAAGAATAAAACCATATTTATGAGCATTATTTTTCATCCATTCAAATTCAACTGATTCGTCAAATTTATGATAATCATTATTTGAACCCATTATATCTATTGCAAGTCCTGTTTGATGTTCTGAAAATCCTGCTTGTGCACAACAACTAGATGTGTATTCTAAATTGTATTTTTTTTTATAATCACTATAGAGCTTATTTTGATATTCATAACTTCTATAAGCTGAAGTTAAAATTATTTTATAATTTAATTTAAGTGCATCTTCACATAACTTTATAAAATTATCTGCTGCTTCTTTTCGTAAATATTTATCACTATTAGAATACTTTAATGGAATTATTACTAAATCAGTAGGGATATAATCACTTGATAATTTATTATATTTATTAACAACTACACTTAATGAATTAGGAAAACTTACCATTTTTATATCATTTTTGTTTACATTACAGTCTTTAGTGTAAAATATAATAATTAATACTGCAAGTAAAATATAACCATATTTTTTTATACTTTTTTCTTTCATAAATCCACCAATAAAATATATGAAAAAAATAGTTAAAATTTAACTATTTATCAATATAATATGCATAGTATTCATCAAAAGTAATACCAAGTTTTTTAATTTCAGTAGCTACTTCGACACCTACATATCTATAATGCCATGATTCATAATCATATCCTGTTAAATAGCTTTTATCTTTTGGATATCTAAGGATAAAACCATATTTATGAGCATTATCTTGTAGCCATTTAAATTCTTCAAATTCTTCAAAATTATCTGCTTTAGCACCATATGTTATAATATCAAGAGAAAGTCCTGTTTGATGCTCTGAATATCCTGGACGTGCAGCATATGTATCAGCTACTTCTACACCATCTTTTGTTTCATATTTTTTGTATAGTTTTTCTTGATAATCATAATCCCTATATCCTGAATTAATAATTAATGTTAAGTTTTCTTTATCAGCAGCAAGAGCCATTTCCCTAAATTTATCAAGTACTAATTTTGTTGTTTGATTATCACTAAATGAAAAACTAAGTGGAGCATCAATTACATCATTTGGAATATATTCTTTATCTAAATAATGGTATTTATTTACAAGCATTAATTCATTTTTACTTGTATCAGTTTTAACTGTATTTGAATATGGTTCATTATTTGTTTTAACATTTACAATAGCTATAATATCACTTAATTTTTTATCTTTATTTTCATTATAATATTTAATATAATCATCTAAATTTTTTTCAATAAAATACTTTTGATTAATTATACTTGATAGTTTATTTATTTTTTTTATTTTTAATATCTCATCAATTTTTGAATCACTAAGTTTTTTGATACTAGCAATTTCTTTTTCATTATAATTTAGTTGGGATAATTTGTAATCATAAGTTTTATGATATTGTATAGTTTTAATTATTTTAAATGAAACTGCAAATACAACTATTACAATAACTAATAACACAATTATTGGTTTTTTCTTTATTCTTCTTTTCATAGCATCACCTTAAACACATTATACTATTTTTTCTTTAATTTTAAAAGATTTTAATTTACTTTGATTTAAAATAAGTGTATATTAAAAGTAGGGGGATAAAGATGAATGAACTAGAAATAAAAATAATTGAATATTTTACTAAATCAAAAAAGAAAATAAGTTATGAAGAAATTTTAGAAAAATTAGAAATAACTGAAGAAAAAGAAATACTAAAAAATGTTTTAGATAATTTGGAATATAATGGTGTTCTATACTGTGATAAACATGATTTATATACATTATTTCCAAATGAATTAGTGCAAGGAAGATTAAAAATTGATAAAAAAGGAAATTATTATGTAACACAAAATAATTCATTTGTATTTATTGATTCAAAATATTTAAATGGGGCACTAGAAAATGATTTAGTAGTAGTTAAAAGTCATGATTATAAAATTCAAGGTAAACTTTATGGAAGTGTTAACAAAATTGTATCTAGATCAAATGAAAAATTAATTTTTGAATATTCGTATAGTGATGGTAAATACTTTTATAAACCAGTTGGATTTGAATTTAATTATGATATAGATTTTCATGATTTTAAAAATATAGACGTTGTTGGTACAAGAGTTAGTGTATCAATATCAAAAAGTACTAAAAATGGTAAATTTATAGGAAGAATAAATGACATCATCGGTTATAAAGATGACCCAGATTATATTTGTAAAATGATGGCAATATGTAACGGATTTGATATAGATTTTAGTAAAGAGGCTAAAGATGAACTAGAAAGTATTCCAAACTACGTAAGAGACTTTGAACTTGAAAATAGAGTTGATTTAAGAGATAAAACTATATTTACAATAGATGGTAAAAATACAAAGGATATGGATGATGCTATTAGCTTAACAAAAAATGAAAATGGTAACTATATTTTAGGTGTTCATATAGCTGATGTATCACACTATGTTAAACCAGAATCATTTCTTTATAAAGAAGCATTCAAAAGAGGTACAAGTTTATATTTAGTAGATTCTGTTATTCCAATGCTTCCACATAAACTTTCAAATGGAATATGCTCATTAAATGAGGGTGTAGATAGACTTACTAAAACATGTGAAATGGAGATTACACCAACAGGTAACATAGTAAATTATAAAATATTTGACAGTGTTATAAATTCAAAAAAGAAAATGTCATACGAAGATGTAAATGATATATTAGATAATAATATAATAAAAGATGATTATAAAAATTTTATAAATGATTTAAAAGAAATGGAAAAACTATCAAAAATATTGAGTAATATAAAAAAAGATAGAGGTTATATTTGTTTTAATGATGATGATGTAGTATTTGAAACAAATGAAAATGGAGAAGTTGTAAATATTAAAGGTAGAAATAGAGGAACATCTGAAGAGATGATTGAAAACTTTATGTTACTTGCAAATGAAATGGTTGCCTCAACTTATATTACATTGCCATTTGTTTATAGAGTTCATCCATCTCCTAGTGCTGCTGCATTAAAAGAAATTTTAGAATATATAAGTACAATAAATAAAAGTATTAGGATATCAAGAAACTTTAATAGCCCAAAAGTAATTCAGGGATTATTAAATAAAACAAATAAATTAAAAGAAAAAGATATTATATCAGATGCTATATTAAGAGCAATGAAAAAGGCAAGTTATTCATGTGATAATATAGGACATTTTGGTTTATCGCTTTCAAATTACACACACTTCACATCTCCAATTAGAAGATTTCCAGATTTAATGGTTCATACATTAATTAATAAATATAATTCATATTTTGATGTAAATGCATTAGATGATTTATATGCTGAATTAAAAAAAGGTTGCGCTAACTCATCATATAAAGAAAAACAAGCTGAATTAACAGAAAGACAAATTAATAAATATAAGATGGCTGAATTTATGGAAAAAAATATAGGAAATACATTTAGTGGATATATTTATTATGTTAGTTCAAATCACTTAACAATAAAACTTGATAATATGGTAGTAGGTAAAATAAGTATTAATGATATAGATAATAATCCGTATTATGAACCTTCTACAAATTGTATTATTACAGATACATGTGCTTATAAGATAGGTTGTAGAATAACAGTTACTGTTAAGAACGCTGATAAAGATACGGGAACAGTATCATTTTCACTTGAAAAACAAAAAGTTAAGGTTAAAGCATAAGTTCATCTTATGCTTTACTTTACATATTTACTTGTAAAAAGAATAAAAAAGTTATAAAATGTTTATGGTGATTAAATGAAAAATAGAGGATTTACACTTATTGAATTACTTGGAATTTTAGTAATACTTAGTATTATTTCAATTATATCTTTTGTATCAATTTCAAATATTACTAAAAATAAACAAGAAAAAGAATATCAAAGATTTTTAGAAAATATTTATGTTGCAACAGAATCATATTTAGTAGATAATCCAAATACTGAGGAAACATATGATGTAAGCGTAAAAACATTAATAGATTATGGTTATATAAAAGAAAACGTTAAAAACCCAAAAACTAAAGAATATATTAAAGATGAAAACGATTACGTTATAGTTAAATGCCCTAAGGATGCAGAAAATAATACTGATTGTAATTATGATTTTGAAACGAGGTAATTATGAAAAAGACTATTAGAGATTATGATTTAAAAGACAAAAAAGTAATAATAAGAGTAGATTATAATGTACCAATAAAAAATAATAAGGTAGTAGATGATAACAGAATAGTAGCAAGTTTAAAAACAATTAACTATGCACTTGATAATGGCGCTAAAGTAATACTTATGTCACATTTAGGAAGAGTTAAAACTGAAGAAGACAAAAAAAATACTTTAAAACCAGTAGCAACTGCGTTATCAAAATTATTAAAAAAGGATGTATTATTTATACCTTATACTAGGGGCGAGCAACTTGAAAAAAGTATAAATGATATGAAATCTAAAGACATTATTTTAATGGAAAACACTAGATTTGAAGATTTAAATGGAAATCTAGAAAGCGGTAATGATAAAAACTTAGGAAAATATTGGGCATCATTAGGAGATATATTTATTAATGATGCATTTGCAACTTCACATAGAAATCACGCATCAAATGTTGGTATTGCATCAAATATTCCTAGTGGTATAGGTTTTTTAATTGAAAAAGAGTTAGAACAAGTAAAACAAATTATAGATAAACCAGATAGACCATTTACTGTAATATTAGGTGGAGCAAAAGTTAGTGATAAAATAGGTGTAATTGATAATCTAGTAGAAAAAGCAGATTATATATTAATTGGTGGAGCAATGGCATATACATTTTTAAAAAGTAGTGGTATTAATATTGGTAAATCGTTACTTGATACTGATAGTATTGATTATTGTAAAAAAATGTTGAAAAATCATAGTGATAAAATAATACTTCCAATTGACAGTGTTAATGCTAAATCACTTGATTCTAAAACATCAAGATCTTGTTTTATAAATGAAATAAAAGATGATGAAATGGGACTTGATATTGGATATAATACTGTTAAATTATTTAGAAGTTATTTAATTGAAAGTAAAACAATTTTATGGAATGGTCCAGTAGGTTATTTTGAAAATGAATTATTTGAAGAAGGAACTAAAGGATTATGTAAAATTCTAAAAAATATAGATGCAAAAAAAATAATTGGTGGTGGAGATACACATTCAGCAATAAAAAAATTAGGATATGAAGATGCAGTAACATTCATTTCAACAGGAGGAGGAGCAACTTTAAAACTCCTTGAAGGTAAAAACATGGATGGGATTGATATAATTGATGAAAAATAATAAAAAAAATATACGTAATATTTTAATACTTATTATAATAAGTATACTAGTTTTATATTTTTGTTTGAAAGATAATTTTAAAGAGACAATACAAATTCTATTAAATGTTAATATAGTATGGGTATTAGTTGGTGTAATTTTAATGGTTGCTTATTGGTTTTTTAGAAGTATATCAATGTGCAGTATTACACGAAAATTTAAATCTGATTTTAAATTTAGTAAAGCATTTAGATTAGTTATAGAAACTCAATTTTTTCATGCAATTACACCTTTTTCATCTGGTGGACAACCATATGAGATATATTCATTAAAACGTGAAAAAATAAATATAACTGATGTTACAAATATAACAATACAAAATTTTATTGTATATCAAATAGCGTTAGTATTACTTGGTGTAGTTGCGCTTATATCAAATTCATATTTAGACTTGTATGAAAATGTTTATTTGTTAAAAAAATTAATAATATTAGGATTTTTAATAAATACATTTGTAATAGTCGCATTATTTCTGCTTACATTTTGTAAAAAATTACATAAAGTGGTTCTTAAATTTATTATTAATTTTTTATCAAAATTAAAAGTAATAAAAGATAAAGAATCAATAATAAATAATATGGAAAAATCTTTAAGTAAATTTAATGATGGAGCTAAAAAATTATTAAGTGATAAGAAACATTTTATAAGTATGATTTTTATTAACTTTATTTCGTTATTAATTTTATATATGATTCCAGTAATTCTTTTATATTCACTTGGTGATTATAGTAGTTTTAATATAATTGAAGCAATTATAACAAGTGCATACGTAATGCTTATTGGTTCATTTGTTCCAATTCCAGGAGGGTCTGGTGGACTTGAATATGCATTTATTAAATTTTATGGAAATTTCATTATTTCAAGTAAATTAAATGTTATAATGATTTTATGGAGATTTTTAACATATTACCTTGGAATGTTTGTTGGGGCAATAATGTTAGCAGTAAAAAAAAGAGGTGACTAAATTGAGAATAGGAATATTTACAGATACATATCCACCTTATATAAATGGTGTATCAACTAGTATTGTGATGTTAGTTAGTGCTTTAGAAAAAAGTGGTAATCAAGTATTTATAGTTACTGTAAACGCTAAAGAGCATTCATATGAATATGAAGATAAAATAATAAGAATACCTGGAATTCCAACAGGAATATATGATTATAGATTAACTGGTATTTATCCAATACGTGCAATAAATAAAATCAAAGCATGGAATCTAGATGTAATACATTCACATACTGAATTTGGAGTTGGAACATTTGCTAGAATTATAGCAAAACAATTAGATATACCTCTAGTTCATACATACCATACAATGTATGAAGATTACGTACATTATATAACTAAAGGATATTTCGATGGTGCAAGTAAAAAAATAGTAGCACACTTAACAAAATTTTATTGTGATAAAACTGCATCAGAATTAATTGTTCCAACAAGAAAGACATATAATTTATTTAAAGAAAAGTATCATTTTGATAAAGATATACATATTATTCCAACTGGTATAGAAACAGAACGTTTTTTTAAAGAAAATTTCACAAAGTCACAAATAGCAGAAAAAAAGAAAAGTTTAGGTATCAGTCCAAATGATTTTGTTGTATTATATGTTGGAAGACTAGCTAAAGAAAAAAATGTTGATTATCTACTTGAACAACATAAAATTCTATCAAAGAAAAATAATAATATTAAACTTTTAATAGTTGGTAGTGGACCAGATTTAGAACATTTTAAAAATTTAAGTAAAAAATTAAAAATAGATGACTCAGTTATTTTTACTGATAAAGTACCATGGGATGATATACCTATTTATTATCAAGTTGCAGATGTTTTTGTAACAGCATCATTATCTGAAACTCAAGGTTTAACATTAATTGAGGCAATTTCATCATCTGTTCCTGTAATAGCAATTAATGATGATAGCTTTAAAGAAGTAGTTGTAGATGGTTTAAATGGATACTTATTTAATACAAAAAAAGAATATAGAAACTATATTACTGATTTAATAAAAGATAATGAAAAATTAAATTATTTATCAAGACAAGCAAGAGCATCTTCAAGTAATCATTCATATAAGTATTTTGGAGAAAGAGTATTAGATGTTTATAAAGAAGCAACAAAAGGAAGAATTAAAGATACTCCTAAAGGTTTTTTTGAACGTTTAAAAAACGTTGTAAAAGGAGGATTTAATGGCAAATAAAATCATAGTAGCAAATTTAAAAAACTACATGAGTTACAATGATACTGTTAATTATTTAGATCAAGTTGAATCTTTAAAAAATGAAGTAATTTTTGTTCCAACCAATATTTATATACCTTATTTTATAGAAAGAAAACATTTAGTTGGTATTCAAGATATTAGTCATTTAGAAGGAATTACATCAGGTGAGGTAAGTGCTGATCAAGCAAAATCAATTGGTATAAAGTATACCATAATTGGACACAATGAAAGAATAGTATATTTAAATGAAAGCAATAAAATAATTAATAAAAAAATAAATAATGCTTTATCAAATGATTTAAAAATCATATTTTGCGTAGGTGAAAAGGAAAAAACAAGTTTAGATAATACATTTAAATATATCAAAGAGGTAATTGAAAATACTTTATTTAAATTAAATAATGAACAAATAAAAAATATAATAATTGCTTATGAGCCATTTTGGACAATAGGTAGTGATATTATACCAGATAATGACTTTACACAAAAAATTGTAAAATTTATAAAAGATTTAATTTTTGATAGATTTAATTTCAAAATTAGTGTATTATATGGAGGTAGTGTTAAAGAAAGTAGTATTAGTGATTTAGAAAAAATTTCTAATATTGATGGCTTTCTTATAGGTGAAGCCTCTATAGATGGATGTAAGTTTGTGAATTTAGTAAGAAGTACAAAATAATGTACTTCTTTTTACTTTTTATGCGTTTTTTCGACAAAACTAGAAAAAAATTGCTATAGTAAAGCAAGTGTAAATAGTTTATAATTAAATAGTAAAAAGAATAAAGAAGGAGATAATTTTTATGGATAATATTAAAGTAGTAATGATTGATGATAATACAAATTTAGTTGAAATGGTAAAAGAATATTTTAAAAATAGTGACACTATTAAAATTGTGGATGAAGCATTTGATGGTGAAGAAGGTATAAAAAAAATCGATTCAAATAGAGACTCATATGATTTAATTATACTAGATTTAATAATGCCTAAAAAAGATGGAATATATGTACTTGAAGAAATGAAAAAACGCGGAATAAATAAAAAAGTAATAGTAGCAACAAGTTATAACTCAAGTGAAGTTATAAGACAAATATCTGAATTTGGAGTTAATTATTTTATATTAAAGCCTTTTGATTTAATGGATTTAGAAAAGAGAATAAAAGACTCATTTAAAATTAAAACTATAGAGAATAAAAGTATAGATTTTTATCACAATAATTTACAAATATCTATAACTAAAATACTACACGAACTTGGAATACCTTCACATATTAAAGGCTATCAATATATAAGAGAAGGTATAGGTATTATTTATGAGCATCCAGAAACTATAGGTGGTATTACAAAAGAATTATACCCTGAACTAGCTCTTAAATTTGACACTACAGTATCAAGAGTTGAAAGAGCAATAAGACATGCTATTGAAGTAAGCTGGAATAGAGGTAATTGGGATTTAATGGAAGAAATATTTGGACATAGTGTTGATATAGATAAAGCAAAACCAACTAATTCGGAGTTTATTGTTACAATAGCAGATAAATTAAGATTAGAATTTCATAAAATTACTAGTTAATATTATAAAAATATGATAAAATTTAATTGGTGATTATATGGCAGTAAATAAGTATGATGATATAAAAATATTTAAAATAATATCATATCTTGGATTATGGATTGTAGGTTTATTTGTTAAACAAAAGAATGATAAAAAATTAAAATTTCATGTTGGGCAAGGAATAATACTATCAATATATTGTGTTGCATCTAATCTTGTAAAAATAATTATAACTGAACTTGCTAATTCTATATTTAAATACGAATACAATATTTTAGGAATTAAAACTGTTGTATTACATTTAAATACAATGGGTAAAATAATAGTAACAACTGTATCACTTGTTCAAGTTTTATCAATTATTTTATTTGCAATTATTGGTATTAGAAATGTATTAAATGATAAACAAAAAGAATTACCAATTATAGGAAGATTTTCATTTTATAATTAATGTAAAGTAAATAATAATATTTACTTTTTTTTCTTTATTAAGTACATAAAATTTGATAAAATGGATTATAGAATAGAGGGTAATTATGGGACCAATAGTAGTATGTTCAATTGATAATTTAAATATAAACGAAATACCTGAATTAAATAAATATCCATGTGTTCCATTACATGGAACCGATGATAACTTATTAAGTTTAAAAACAGGTAAAAAAATAAAATCGTGTAGAATTATAGATGACAAAATTAAAAATAGATCTTTTTTTAATTATAAAAATGTAATAAATGCTGTAAATAGTAAAGAAACAGTGCATTTAGTTGGAACTTTAAAAAAGGATAGTTTTAATTTTCTAATTTCATTAATTGAAGTATGTAGAAGAGAAAAAAATTATAATGTATATATTCATTTATTTTTAAAAAAAGAAAATTTTCAATATTTAGACAAACTAAATTTAGTTTTAAAAAAAGCAGGTTTTGGTGTAGTTTCTACTATTATGGATGAAATGTATATTGAAAATGATTTAAATACTTTTTGTTTATATGATACCTTAATTAATAAAAATGGTAATTATTATAATAATTTTGATGAATTATTAAAGAATACTACTGATATAATTGAACCATCAGTATTTGATATGGAGGGTACAATTAAAGAAAATGAGAGTATCATAGTTTTTGATTTTAATAAATATTTAAATGATTTTTCAATGCTTTTATGCAATAAAGAATGTGAATTTTATATTCCTAATATTGAAGTATCAACTTTTCAATTTAATAAGGATAATTCATTATTTACTTTAAATGAAGAATATATAACTATATTTGAAATATTGAGTAAAAAAGGATTAAGACAACTTTTAATAGATGATGAAAAATACGATATGAAAAAATGCAATTCTATATTAAATAAAGGTAAAGATTTTACAGAGTGTATTGATATTTTATTAAAAGAATTAAACAATAAAAAATATGATTTCGTATTCATTAATAGTTATTATTCCAATAATTCAAATATAAAAAATCTAATTAATTATTTAAACAGTAATGTAGGAATACTTTTACTTATATCAAATAATTGTGACCAAACATGCCTTACAGTTATATCAAATAATTATAGTATTAATTCTGGAAATATCTATGACATTTCTCCAACTATATTAAAAATTTTAGGTATTTCTATTCCAAATGAAATGGATGGGCATTCTTTAGTAAATATAGAAAAAGAAGTTACAGTAATAAAGACTAGAAAAAAACATAATAAATTTGTCATCATCAGTTTGGTTTTATTTTTAATTTTAGTTTTTATTTATACATTTAGATTCTTTTATTATAAAAATAACGAGGACAAATTATACTCTATTGTTGAAGGGATTAATATATGAAAAAGGTAGTAGCATGTATAATACTAGATTTTTTAATGATTACATTTTTATTTTTAGCATATGGTCCAATTTCTTATTTTAGAAATTTATTAATTACAACAGCAATGACTACTAAAAGTCATCATTATTTAGCGTATACTCTTTATAGTAAATCAACTATAGAAAAAGTTCTTAAAAATAATTATGTAATTGAAGATAAAAATAATTCAGATATTGACATTGAATTTGATGAGGAAGAGTATATTGATGAGTATGATGAACAAATATTAAAAAGAGAATCAAATGAACTTTATAAAATTATTCCACTTTCAGGAAGTGGATATAAAGGCAATATGATTGTTATATATGATTCTAAAAGAATTAAACTTGTAACAAGTAAGTATTTAGGAACTCGTGGACAAACACTAACAAGATTATCTAAAGATAATGATGCTATTATAGGAATAAATGCAAGTGGATTTGAAGATCAAAATGGCATTGGTACAGGTGGGGCTCCAACAGGACGAGTAATAAAAGATGGTAAACTTGTATATAATGGTATATCAACAGGACATGGTGGAGGACTTGCTGGTTTTAATTCGGAAGGTGTTTTAATTTTAACACGTGATGATGCATATACAGCAATTAAAAACGGTATGGTTGATGGAGTTGAATTTGGCCCATTTTTAATTATTAATGGTAATTCATCTGGTATAAAAGGAAATGGTGGTTGGGGCATAGCACCAAGAACAGTACTAGCACAAAGAAAAGATGGTATTGTATTATTTATAGTAATAGATGGAAGACAACCTGGATATAGTATTGGAACAGATATGTCTGAATTAATTAAAATACTTAATAATTATAAAGCATATAATGCTGTTAATTTAGATGGAGGAGCCTCTAGCACTTTAACAGTTGAGGGTATTTTATATAATAGACCTTGTGGAATTAATGCAGATGGATCACTTGGTGAACGTAATTTACCAAATGCATGGATAGTAAAATAATTATAATACTGGATTTTCAACTTGTGTGACATTAAAGTTAGATTTACTTATATTTTGTATAATTACATATAAAACAATTAATGATGCAATGAGTGCAAGTAGTGATGAAGTAGTTTGTAATTTTAAATATTTTAAGTTTTTATTTTCAAGTTCTCCTAATTTTTGATTAGTGTAACTGTTATATAGAAAATAAAGGCCAAGTATTACAACAACTATTCTATTTAAAAGAGAAATATTAGTTGCAAGTTTATTACTAAATAGTTTTTTTTCATGTGATATTTCTTTTATCTCATCATATGTAAGTAGAATTGAAACAAGTAGTGTCCCAATAAAAAACATAGTAGCAAGTATTTGTTCATTTAGTAACTCTATATGTTTTTGTTTAGTATTCATAGTATATTATATTTAATTTAAAAAAATTTATAAAAGAAAGTGTGATTTTATGAAAAACAAAGGTTTCACATTAATAGAATTAATGGCAGTCATTGTTATCTTAGGAATTGTTGTAACATTTACATCAATTATTGTTGTAAATCAAATAGATAAAAGTAAACAAAGAATAAGTGATGCGACTTTAAAAATTATTTATTCTGCAAGTGATAGTTATGTTGATGAAAACATAAATGATTTTCCAAAAGTAGCAAATAATAATTACTGCATAAAAATAAGTGATTTGATTAAAAGTAATTTAATTGAAAAAACTATAATTGATAATGAAAAAGATATTACTGAAAATTATTTTGTAAAAGTAACTTATAAAAGTAACTATGAATATGAAATAGTAGAAGAATGCACAGAAAGTAATTGACATAAATTCATAAATTAATTATAATATTATGTATAAAAACAAAGAACTTGAGGAGTAAATATAAAATTATTTAAAGAGAGTTAGTGTAAGGTGAAAACTAATAATAATTTGTATTGAAGGTAGCAAGTGAGTTGATTATCTGAGTTTAGTAAGATAATACGTATAATTGCGTTAAAATTTTAAGGTAACTTAGGTTACAAATAAAGGTGGTACCACGGCTTTTTCGTCCTTTTTGGTTCCATCTTTTTTTTGGAGGTTAATATGATAGATTTAAATAACTGTAAAAATTTATTTCAAAATTACACTAAAAAATATGATTTAAAAAATGAAAAGATTCTCTTAAAGGTTTTACACACTTACCGAGTCATGGATAATTGTATTGATATAGCTAAATCACTTGATTTAAAACATGAAGATTTAAGTATTGCTGCTTTAATTGGACTACTTCATGATATTGGTAGATTTGAACAAATAAAACAATATAATACTTTTAATGATCACAAATCAGTAGATCATGCTGCTTTAGGAGTTGATATTTTAAAAAAAGATAAATTCATAAGTAAATTTGTATCTGACAAAAAAACACAAGAAATAGTTTTTAAAACAATAAATAATCACAATAAATATGAAATAGAATATGATTTAGATGATAGAACGTTGATGTTTTGTAAAATTATAAGAGATGCTGATAAATTAGATATATTTAAAATATTTTCAGAAAAAATATATAAAATACCATATACAAATTCATGTGTAAGTAATAGAGTTCTTAATTATTATTTAAAAGGAATAGTATTACCTGATAGTTTCAATGAAACAGTGTTAGATGAAAATTTAAGAACATTTGGAATGCTGTATGATTTAAATTATGAATATAGTATTAATAAAGTAATAAGCGATAACATACCAGATAAACTAATGGATATTATAATTAAAAGCAGTGTTCATGAAAAAGAAAATTTATTAAATATAAAAAAAGTATATTATAAGAAAAGAGGCAATTTATGTTAGATAAAAAGTATAATGCATTAGAAAAAGAAGAAAAATGGTTAAATTATTGGAAAGAAAAAGGTATATATGATTTTAAACCAGATAATAGAGAGGTATTTTCGATTGACACACCTCCACCAACAGTAAATGGTAAAATACATATTGGTCATATATTTTCGTACACGCAAACTGAAATGATAGCGCGTTATAAAAGACTTAGAGGGTATAATGTTTTTTATCCTTTTGGATTTGATGATAATGGACTTCCCAGTGAAAGATTAGTAGAAAAAGAGCAAGGAAAAAAAGCACATGAAATAGGTAGAGAGGAATTTTCTAAATTGTGCTATAAGACTACTGATAAGTATGAAGCAGAATTTCAGGACTTATTTAGTAAAATGGGGGTAAGTACAGATTGGAATATACATTATAAAACTGTAAGTCCTTCAACAATAAAAATAAGTCAAAAATCATTCTTAGACTTAATTGAAAAAGGTCATTGTTATCACAAAGAAAGTCCAGCATTATGGTGTAATGAATGTTTAACTTCAATTGCTCAAGCAGAACTTGAGACAAAAACAATAAAAACAACATTTAATTACATTAATTTTAAAACAAAAGAAGATGGGGAAGAGTTTACTATTGCAACAACAAGACCAGAATTATTACCTGCAATAGTGTGCGTATTTGTTAATCCATTAGATAAAAAACATAATCATTTAATTGGTAAAACTGCACATATTCCAGTTATTGAAGTTGATGTACCTATAATGGCTGATGAGAAAGTTGCTATTGATAAGGGTACAGGAGTAGTAATGTGCTGTACTTTTGGAGATCAAACAGATATTGAGTGGTGGAAAAAATACAAATTGCCACTTAAATACATTTTTACAAGTGATGGTAAAATAATTGATTCAGTAAAAAATTATGGTGGATTAAAAATTAAAGAAGCTAGAAAAAAGATAATTGAAGATTTACAACAAGGTGGATATGTTGTTAAAATTGAAGAATTAGAACACGAAGTTCAAACACATGAAAGATGTGGAAAAGAAGTAGAATACTCAGTAATGAAACAATGGTTTATAGATACTACTTCACACAAAGAAGATTTTATAAAAATAGGTAATCAAATAAAATGGCATCCAGCTCATATGCAAAATAGATACAATGAATGGGTTGAAAATATTATGTGGGATTGGTGTATATCTAGACAAAGATATTTTGGTGTACCATTCCCTGTATGGTATTGTAAAGAATGTGGTGAACCTATATTTGCTAATGTAAATGATTTACCAGTTAATCCATTAGTTGATTCACCTAAAATCTCTAAATGTAATAAATGTAGTTGTTCTGAATTTGTTCCAGAAACTGATGTAATGGATACTTGGGCAACATCTTCTATTACACCACTTATTAATATGCGATATGGTGAAAAAGAAAATTTTGAAAACATATTAAAACCAATGAGTTTAAGAACAAATGCATCAGAAATTATAAGAACATGGGATTTTTATACCATAGTAAAAAGTTTTTATCACTTTGGTACTAGGCCATGGGATAATGTAATGATTTCTGGATTTGTTATGGCAAGTAAAGGAGAAAAAATAAGTAAATCAAAAGGTAATAGTAAAATAGAACCAATGGATGCAATAAAACAATATTCAGCTGATGTTTTAAGATATTGGGCTGGTACTGGAAGACTAGGTACTGATATAGTTTATAGTGATGAAACTTTACTTAGAGGACGTAAATTAGTAAATAAAATTTGGAATGTTTCTAAATTTATTGAAATGCACTTACAAGATTATGTTGATAAAGATTTTAATGATTATGAATACATCGATAAGTGGATACTAGGTAGTTTTCAAGAAATGGAAAAAGGATTTATTAAATATTTAGATGAGTATGAGGTAGGTCTTGCTCTTAATCATTTAGAAAAATTCTTTTGGAATTTCTGTGACAACTATATTGAAATTGTAAAACATAGATTATATAGACCTGAAGAGTTTGGAGATACTCCAAGATATTCGGGGCAAAAAACTGTATATACAATTTTATATAAAATATTACAAGATTTTAGTATATTCTTTCCGTTTATTACAGAAGAAATTTACCAAGAAATTTATCACGATAACAAATCAATTCATTTAACTAATATTGAACAATTCAATTATGAATTTGAAAAAGAAGTTAAAAATGGAGATATTATTAATGAAATTATTTCTCAAGCAAGAGGAGAAAAATCAAATAATAATTTATCATTAAAAACACCAATTAAAAATTTAGAATTAAGTGTTACTGAAGAATTAAAAAACGCTATTAATAGTTGTATAAAAGACTTTAAAGCAACACTATTTATTGAAAACTTAAAACTTAATGTAGTTGAAAATAAATACACTGTTGATAACATAGAATTAAATATTCAAGAATAATCATGAATTATAAAAAAGTATAGATTAATATCTATACTTTTTTTACAATATTTGACATCATATTTAAAATAATATTGACTAAAATTACGAATATGTGATACACTATTATTGCAATAATAAAGGAGGGAAGAACATGAAAATGAATAAGAAAGGTTTCACTTTAATTGAATTACTTGCTGTAATCGTTATTTTAGCTATCATTGCATTAATTGCTACTCCAATTATTATGGGTATTATTGATGATGCACAAACTCAATCAGCTAAAAATAGTGCTTATGGATATTTAGATTCAGTTGATAAATCTTTAGTTCAATCTTCATTTAAGAAGATAAGCAATCCAACAACTGCTCAAATTGATGTTTTAGATGGTGACTATGTTACTGCAAGTAATGGTAAAGTACTTAACATAGATGGTACTACTACAAAAGTAATGGACGTTGAATTCAAAGGTGAAGGACCAGAAGACGGAAGTTTGTTATGCTACACAAATGGGAAAATTGAAGCGAATTCACGTATTACTGTAAATGGAAAAACTTTTTATACTAATGAAAATGGTGAATTAACTGAAACTAAACCTGCAACATTATGTAACGTAAATTCAAATACAAATAGTTAATAATAAAAAGTAGGATTGTATTTAATTACAATCTTTTTTCTTGCTATTTTTTTATATATTTTATAAAATATTATTGGTGATTGGATGCTAAGTAAATTGATTATAGTAGGAATTGTTTTATGTTTTATTATATTACTAATAGGGGTAATATGTATATTAAAGAAAAATAAATTAGGTAAATTAATAATAAATTTATACTTTAAATTTGAAGAAATAATTTTATACTTAATAGTAGGTGCTACTACGATGATGATTAGTGTTGGAAGTTATGCATTCTTATCTAAAATATTACATTTCCATTATCAAATATGTAACGTATTATCATGGATTATTGCTGTTACTTGTGCCTACATTTTAAATAAAATAGTTGTATTTAAAAGTAAAACTAAAACAAAAAAAGAATTAATTAAAGAAATATATGAATTTGTAAAGTATAGAATTATATCATTACTTGGTGAATTATTATTTATGTATTTGTTTGTATCGGTAATTCATATAAATGATTTAATTGCAAAGGTAATAGTACAAGTACTTGTAGTAATAGCAAACTATATTTTTAGTAAGTTATTTATTTTCAAAAAAAACGTATAATATTATTTTATACGTTTTCTTTTTGGTGTATAATAAATGATATTGGAGGTATTTATGAAAGATTTAATTATAGGATCACATGTATCATATAAAAAAGATACACAATTATTAGGAAGTGTAGAAGAAGCATTAAAATATAATAGTACAACATTTATGTTTTATACAGGAGCACCACAAAATACTGCAAGATTTGACATAGACGATAGTTTAACAGAAAATGCTTTTAAAATAATGAAAGAAAATAATATTGATCCAAATAATGTAGTAGTGCATGCACCATATATTATTAATCTAGCTAATAATGAAAATAAGGATAATTTCACTTTTGCTTGTAATTTTTTAAAACAAGAAATTAAAAGATGTGATAAGTTAAAAATGAATTATTTAGTATTACATCCTGGGAGTGCAGTAAAACTTGATAGAAATGTTGCACTAAAAAATATAATAGATGGATTAAATATTGTTTTAAGTGAGTCACAAAATGTAATTGTTTGTTTAGAAACAATGGCTGGTAAGGGAACAGAATTAGGTGTTAATTTTAATGAATTAAAAGAAATAATAGATGGTATAAATTTAAAAGATAAAATAGGAGTATGTTTAGATACATGTCATTTAAATGATGCAGGATATGATATGAGTAACTTTGATAAAGTACTTGATGAATTTGATAATAGAATAGGTTTAGATAAAATTAAATGTATTCATATAAATGATAGTAAAAATGAAATAGGAGCACATAAAGATAGACATGAAAATATTGGCTTAGGTACAATAGGATTTGATAATTTAATTAATATAATTTATCATGATAAATTAAAAAATATTCCAAAAATACTTGAAACACCATATGTAGATAGTGATACTAAAAAAAGAGTTTATCCACCATATAAATTTGAAATTGAAATGATTAAAAATAAAAAATATAATCATAATTTAATAGATGATATAAAAGAATTTTATAAATAATTTTTATATTTGTCTTTAAATTCATAGTACAAAGATTCAAGTTTACTATATTTATCACTATCTAGTTTTAATTTTATATCGTTAAATATTCTATCAGGATTTCCATATAAAAAAGTTTCATATTCATTTTTGATATAATCAAGAATTAATGAAGCTTCGTCATTACTAAGATTTATATCATATTTATTTGAAAAATCAATTACATCTTGTAATGAAAGCTTTTTAATATATGATTTAATAATTGTCTTATACATATTACACCTCAAAATAATATATGTCTAAACATTAGAATAATGTTATTTATTAATAATAAAATATAGTAAGGAGAATAATATGCGTTATAATTCAAAAAAGAAAAAAGTTCATAAAATTCAAAACAATTACTATTATAAGTATAAAAAAGAAAAAGAAATTGATGAAGTAATTGAAAAAAGATATAACATATTAGTTATAGTAATTGCTGCCATAATTACTATATTATTTGTATATTTATTCTACATTCAAATATTTAGACAAAAATATTATATCGAAAAAGTTGAAAGTTTAAATGGAAATATTATAGAAGGATCAACAGCTCCTAGAGGAAGAATTTATGATAGGAACAATAAATTAATTGTAGATAATAAGCCAATAAAAGTTATTTACTATAAAAAGAAACAAGGTATTACAACAAAAAAAGAAATAGAACTAGCGTATAAAGTAGCTGAAATGATTGAAATAGACTATTCGAAATTAAAAGACAAAGATTTAAAAAAATTTTGGATTCTTAATAATGAAAAAAAAGCAAATAAAAAAATAAAAAATAGCGAATGGAAAAAATTAAGTGAAAGAAAAATAACAATAGATGAAATTAATGATTTAAAACTTGAAAGAATAACTGAAGAAGATTTATCTAAATTCGAAGAAATTGATAAAAAAGCAGCTTACATTTATAAATTAATGAATACAGGATATTCATATGCTGAAAAAGTTATAAAAAAGGGCGATTCAATTAGTGATAGTGAATATGCTGTTATATCTGAAAACATACACTTACTAGATGGATTTAATACTAAATTAGATTGGGATAGGGAATATTTATATGGAAATACATTTAAAACAATTTTAGGTAGTGTATCAACAACTGAAAGCGGAATACCGTATGAATTAAAAGATTACTATTTAAATAAAGGATATTCACTTGATGATAGAGTAGGAACAAGTTATCTAGAATATCAATATGAAGATTTCCTTAAAGGTAAAAAAGATAAATTTGAAATACAAAAAGATGGTTCATATAAATTAATCGAAGAAGGAAATCGAGGAAATGATATTGTACTATCAATTGATATTGAACTTCAAAAAGAAGTTGAAAGAATATTGGAAGAAAAATTATTAGAGGCAAAAGGAGAACCAAATACAGAATATTATAATAGGTCATTTGTAATAATAGCTGACCCTAATACTGGAGAAATACTTGCAATGGCTGGTAAGCAAATAATTAAAGAAGGAAATGAGTATAAATTTTATGACTATACTCCAGGTATTACAACTTCTCCTGTAACTGTAGGTTCAATTATTAAAGGAGCATCCCATATAGTTGGATATAATACTGATAGTTTAAAAATAGGCGAAGTAAGAAATGATTCTTGTATTAAAATAGCGGCTACTCCTGAAAAATGCTCATGGAAATATTTAGGTAATATAAATGATATTGATGCATTAAAATATTCATCAAATGTATATCAATTTTTAACAGCAATAAATGTTGGTCACGGAGTTTATCAATACAATATGCCCCTTAAAATTG
>Ga0310691_10001540_pt1 | contig 34928 bp, 30 predicted proteins | sample 176DNAGHGlowgp2_FD_203887 | JGI IMG/M metagenome (GOLD analysis project Ga0310691, IMG submission 203887) | Sheep rumen microbial communities from Palmerston North, Manawatu-Wanganui, New Zealand - 1766 DNA GHGlow gp2 (v2) (version 2) | ecosystem: Host-associated > Mammals > Digestive system >... | reverse complement strand
CATTATTCTTAAGGTAGAAATAAGAAGCAACGCCAATACCTGCAACGAGCAGGAGAACGATGACGAGCACGATGATGCCGGTCTTGCGCTTTTTCTTCTTGGACTTCTTGACATGCTGTGCAGGACGAGCCTTACTGTTAGCCTTGGAAGGAGCCTTAGAAGGTGCCGGTCTCCTGTCCTGAACGGGTCTTCTCTCAGGTGCAGGCCTCCTCTCGGGAGCAGGTCTTCTCACCGGAACAGGACGGACCTCTTCGATCTCGGGCTCTTCCTCTTCGAAGTCATCATCGTCTTCAAAATCAAGATCGTTCTCCTGAACGGGAGCATCGGTCCCCTTATACTCAACGGGCTTAAAACCCTGCACTACAAATAAGTTCTCTTCCTCGGGAGCCTGATCTTCAGCAGGTCTTACCGCATCACCGGGTCTGCCTATTGTCAGCTTCTCAGATACGAAAGGAACATCTTCCATCGGAGCCGTAACAGGCTTAACCTGCGGTCTTCTCTCCGGTGCTGCTTCCCTTACCGGTTCCCGCCTTACTGCCTCCGGCGGAAGTTTTGCATGAACCTTTATATTATCAGTTCTCTTATTTCCTGAATGCTTCATATTTTTCCCCACAAATATTTTATCTTATTCAATCTATCACTACATCCTGAAAAAAACAACACATCTTTATTTGAGGAGTTCGGACGAACTTTTTACATAATATCTCATTATCCGCTCAAATCTGGGCACATTTGCGTTCAATTTCTCGATCTTCTCATCAATACCGGGTATAGAGCCGCCCTTTACGTAGATGTCACAAGTCAGGTATTCGTCCATTATATAAGTCTTTACCTTTACGATGGACGGGTCTAATGCCATAACACGCTCGTTTATGAGAGATGAAGATATGTTTTCGCCGTTTATGAGCGTTAATCTCGTATCTTTGCGTCCCCTTACGTAAACATGCCTGTCAACGATCTTTCCGATGTCCCCCGTAAGGAAGTAACCGTCATCAGAGAAGCATTTCGCAGTAGCTTCCTCATCTTTGTAATAACCTTTGAAGATATTGGGTCCCTTGATCGCAAGTTCGCCCCAGCCGTCTTCATCTGGATCCTTTACGCACGCGTCAACATCCTCGAAAAGTGTGCCGACGCTGTCGAGGACCTTATCTCCTGGATAATCTATCGAGAACCCCGACGAAGTCTCTGACAGAGCATATGCATTCATCAGATAGAAGCCTTCAGCCATATACTGATCCCTTATCTCTGGAGCGAGCCTAGCACCGCCGCAGAAAGTGTATCTCATCCTTCCTCCGAGTATCTGCTTAAGGCTTATCCCCATCGCCCTTGCGCCTTCGTAGAACTTCATGTAGACGAGGGGAACCGCGGAAAATACGGTCGGACGCACAGTCATGATCTCCTGGGCCATCCTGGAAGTATCACGCGCCAGATAGATCTCATATCCGTACACGAGCGAATAGATGAAATTATAGATGGAACCGTACGTATGGTTCAAAGGAAGGAACAGATAGCATATGTCTTCAGTCTTGATCTGAACCCTTCTTCCCAGGCTCTTATAGCCCGAGAAGACATTATTGACCGACAGCATGACAGCTTTGGGGAAAGATGTCGTACCGCTGGTAAAGACTATCTTTGCAGGGACATCCCCGTCCTGCGGCTCGAGTGTGACATCCTTATAAGATGTCCTTCCCTCTTCAAGGCATCTGTCCCATTCATCCTCGATGCATATGAATTCCGTATCCGGGAATTGAGCCTTGACCGGAAGCACCTTGTCTTCGAGTACCTTGCCGTAGAACAGACAGACGATGTCACACTTATCTATGGAATACCTGAGGTTATCTGTTGTCCACTCCTTGGAGAGTCCGACGCTCCTTCCCACATAGTTCATTACCGCAATATCAAAGACACACCATGCGATTGAATTCGGACTGTAGATACCAATGCTCTTGCCCTTATATCCCCTTCCTATGAGATATGACGCAAAAGAATCGACGTCATCGATATATTCTTTGAATGTCTTTGTACTGAATCCTTCGTCAAGGAATTCATGAAGGTACGGGCGGGACCCCCATTTCTTATAGTCATCGATCAGGAAATCATTTAGCTGATTACTCATTTGTCTTACTCCTTTTCCAATCATCTGCCGTTATGAGATTAACATGTCCTGTCCGCTTCTCGTTCATCGCGGGAACATCGACATCTTTGCTTGTCCACTGATATTGGAAGCCGAGCTTCTCCTGACAGCGTTTAGACTTTACATTGCCGTCATAGTAACCTGCCCAGATCTTAGTCATGCCGATATCTTCGAATCCGTGCCTGATCAGCTCCGCTGCAGCTTCAGGCATTATACCCTGCCCCCAGTATTCCTTACCAAGCCAGAATCCTAATTCGCACTCATCATCACCGTTACACAGATCTGTCCCAAGCTTCAGTTCGATACAGCCGACGGGAAGGTCAGAGCCCCTTTGACAGACAGCGTACGCTTCCTTCCCCTGTAAGACATTATTGATGATGTTTCTGCTCTCATCAACATTCTTATGCGGAGGCCAACCTGCAGCGGGACCAACATCAGGATCCTTGCACAGCGAATACAACCGATCCGCATCACTTTCCCTCCACCTGCGCAGATACAAACGTTCCGTCAGCAGGCATTCGCGCTTCTTGAACTTCTCGAGCCTGTACAGATGCTCATCATCTATCTTGTCATTGCCGCCTTTGAAGTCGTAGCCCAGCTTCCTGTAGAAAGGCAGGCCTGTAATTGATGCCGGTATCTCTATCCTGACTGCTCTTAAGCCATATTCATCCTTCTCCAGTGTCTCCACGATGAGCCTGCCGACGCCCTTTCCCTGGTATTCGGGAAGAACGAAGATCGTAAACAGCGAACTCTCATCTTCTTTGCCCCAGAAAGGTCCTATCGAACCGCAGGCAATGATCTTTCCATTATCCTCTACAACATACGAATGAGTCCACGAAGCTCTTCCTATGACTTTCTCCGGAGTCTCGGTCTTGACGAGTTCTTCCATGAGATCTTCCGGATAATCCTTTATGTTGGATATCCTGATGGTCTTTATTATCAATTCAGATACCGCATTGGCATCTTCTTCTCTGAAATGCCTGATATTCATATCTGCCTCTCCAACAATACATATTCGTAGACATCTGTTACATCATCATGCGCATAATCCTGCGTGACCTTGCCGTCCCTGGCAAGCGCGCCGATGCTCGGAAGTCCTGAAGCCATGAGTTCCTTCATGATCGCATAGACTATCGCCTTCCCGAGCCCTCTGTGGTCCTGATCCACTCCCATATAGAGCATTACATATTTCTTTGGATGTTTCCTAAGCTTAAGTATCTTAGCGATGTTTACGGGATTCAAGTGATAGACCTTATTGCCGTAATCAGGGACACTTACATAGAATCCGACAGCTTCACCCTTGTAATAAGCGATCTTGGTCATGCTCATGTTCATTATTGTCTTGTAGCTCTTGAACACCTCACGGAAATCCTCGATCTTCACATCCTTGAACACGGGGAAATCGCTGTAGAGTTCGGTCACCATCTTATACACAACATCTATGGTCTTATCGAAATCCTCAGTCTTCGGGCTCTCGATCGTATACCCCATCTTAAGGAACTCCTCATACCTGTTCTCGAACTTCTCATTGACATAAGTCTCATCTACTGAACGGAATTCATTCGAGATGTAGTGTTCCTTGACAACAAAGCCGTTATCCTTGAACTGCCTGAAATAATAATCCCTGTTGTAAGGTTCCCCCGTATAAGGGAGCACATCGAATCTGTTGATCTTAAGCCTGTATTTGATCCAGAACGATGCATCGACGGGTCCTAAGATCTTCTCATACCCATTAGTTCTTGCAAACTCATAAGCGCTGTCGAAAAGGAACTTTGCATACTCATCATTATCAAGGCACTCGTAGAATCCAAGGTAAGCAGTACTGTCATTCTCATAAGTCGTTATGGCAAACCTTCCGACCGCTTTGTCATCATCATATACCAGGAACTTATCCAGCTTAAAATACTTGGACAGCGGATGATCCCCTGTCAGGATGCTCTTCATGGTGTCAGGGTCTTCCATGTTGTCTTTCGATGTGTAGATCTTACACGGAAGATCACAAAAAGCCTTTATGTATTCTTTCCCGTCATCAAACTTTACAAGTCTCACTTATCTGCTCCTTTTTAAGATCTCTATCTTTCCATTGCTTCCATCCATCCTGATCAGGTCGCCGGTCTTTACAGTATCAAGAAGGTCCGGTACGCCGACTATGGAAGGAACTTTGAGTTCTCTGGATATTATAGCAGTATGTGACAGAAGGGAACCTTTCTCGGAGATAACGCCGGCGGCCCTTGCAAGAAGGAACACCCATCCCGGATCGGTCATCTTTGTGACCAGTATCTTCCCGTCAATGTCTGCAGCATCTTCCACGCTTCTGATAACAACGGCTTCGCCTTCGGCAACCCCGGATGAGCAGGGGGTTCCCGCGAGTTTGTCATCATTTATTGTCTTCACATAAGAATTGACGTACAGATGGCTCTTGTCAAATTCCCTGTCTGCAAAGATCAGCCTGGAATATGCCGGAAGCTGCCTGTACAGCATGTATTCCTCCTTGCGCTCATCAACTACAGACCTCATATCCCTTGGTGAATCAACAAGACTCCAGATCTCATCCACGGTCAGATAGTAGATATCGCCGTCTTCTTCTATTATCCCGTCTGATACATAGCTCTTTGCTACAGTATCAAATATCAGTCTGACCATACCGTAGATCCTGCTCCTGTTAAGCCTCGATATCTCCCTGTTTGCGATCCCTAGAGACGCTCTCTTAAGGAAGGAACCGGTAAGACCCTTGGGCCGGTCCCCATTGTCGCGGGGCTTCATGATGCTCTTATATGACTCTTCGAGCTTGACCGGATCCCTGCGGTAGGATTCGATCATCTGATCGAGCAACCGGGGATCAGTCCTGTATGTCCTGCTCTCGAGCTTAAGTTCCTCGAGGCTCCTGTCACCATACACCTTGATGTAGTCCTCCCGAAGCTTTGCATATTGCTCTTCATCAATTTTGTCTTTGACATATGCCATCATCATCATTGTCTTTATCGGCATCATGCTGTGAAGGTCAGATATGCCGCTGATGAGGTTATTAATCTCCTCGTCAGTCTTCCCCTTCTTCTTTAGCCTGGACTTAACAATCCCGGTAAAGATAAAAGAATACATATCGTTGAGCAGGGTTACATCCCACACATCAAAGAGCCTTGCCTTGACATCATCAAAGAGCGCCTTAAGCTCTGACGGTGTCATGTCTTCGCGGTAAGTCCCGTAGAAATGGTCATTTACCTTGAGGAAGATATCGTTCAGTTTCTTCATGTTCTTCGGAACGCGGACAAGTTCATAAAATGCGTTGAAATACGTCGCAGTGCGCGTAAAGAACGGCACTTTCACGTCGTTTTTGTCGTAGTTCTTATTCTTAACTCCAAGCATCTCCTGCCACACGGGAATGATCTTCTTATTGAACGGCAGGAACTTTAAGACCGTATACCAGTTGCTTATCTTATAATAGACCCTGCCGTTAGCATGTCCCGTCATGTTGAGAAAGACATCAGAATGCTTGTCAAGCTCCCTGTCATTCTTCAATACGCGTCTGCAGACGCCCCTGAACACACCGCTGTAGACGAGATCGACAAATGATACAGTGAGCGGCAGGGATATCCCGGGATAGCTTTCGACTATGTTGCTGTTATCAAGGATCAGAGGATCATCGGTCTTAAGCGTTGTTATCGGCCTCGCCTGAAGGATGGATATACTGCCTTTCGAAATGGCAAATTCAATATCGAGATATCCTCCGAGGATCTCACTTATCTTCGATGATAACGCTATCAGTTCTTCAACCTGCTCATTACAGAGAAGGTCCTCTCTTCCGTCATAATAGTAAATCTTATCTGTCAGGCTGTAGTAGTAGGACGTAGTATCGGTCCTGTCAGATACGATGCCTTCTCCAAGTCCCCTTCCAACAGTGATAACGCTCTCGTTAAGGATTCCCTGGGGATTCGCCGTAAAGAGCACTCCGGAGAGTTCTGACTGCACCATATCCTGCACGATGACGCACATCCTGATATCATCAGCCGCAACACCGTTTGCCCTGGCATATTCCGCAGCGTTTGCTGACTTCATCGAACTTACACACTTATCGATCTTCTCCTTGAGCTGATCATAAGGAACGTTAAGATACGTATCAAACTGACCCGCAAAGCTTGATGTGGCACCATCCTCAATGCTGCAGGAACTCCTGACGGCGTATAGCCTGTTCCTGTCGTATCCGCCTTCATCGAAAGGCACATCAGGATCAACAACGTTAAACTCCGGGACATTGATCCCGGCATCCCTTAGCTTTATGAGGTTATCAGTCTTGGCTCCATACATATCAGATCTTGCCCACCAGCAGGAATACTACGATCGTCAGCAGCATCGTTGACTCCTGAAGATAAGTGTATCTCTCCACCTTATCAACGATGGCAAAACGTTCGGGGTCCTTCATGAACTGGACGAACTTCCACGTCATCCACGACACGAGAAGGAATAATACACCGACGGAGATCTTATTGAGATTCCAAACAAGGATAAAGTTTGTGATGATATCTGCGATCGTAAGGATCATGACAAATCTCGTAGACGCCTTATAACCGAACAGCTTGGAGTATGTCGTGTAATCATTCTCATCCTTGGGAGCCTTGATCTTACGTGACACCTCCCAGATAAGTGCCGGGAAATAAAGCGTCCATAACGCCATGATATTAGTAAGGGTAACCCACGGCAGATCGTACTTGAGCAAGGTAAACCCGATAATGTAAAGGTTTACAAATGCCTGGACAGGGTTATGCGTGATAAGTGCCAGAGGCAGAGAAGGCTGTATCTTCGCCCTCTGGAAGAACCACTTGCTCATGAGATAACCGTAGATATATAAGATCACAAAGAATATGATGCTGTCCCACATGAAGATAACGTTCAGTGCGACCGTAACTGCCTGAACGATGATACATGCTATCACGATGTCTTTCTTATAGACACGCCCGCTCGGAAGCGGTCTGTCGGGAAAGAGCTTCTTATCAGTCTCAAAATCCTTGAGGTCATCGGCTATCCTCAGCCACAGGAGGAAAGCAAAGACCGTGAAGGCACCGACAAACTCCTCAACACCGATGTGGAAGCTTGTAACCCCCTGGTTGAGCAGGATGATAAAATGTATCTCCAGGAATACGATCACACCGAGTATCAATCTCGGTATGATCGGATATCTCTCTTTGAAATATACATGAAGTCTCCTGATCATATACCTGTTCCTATCCTCTCACCGTACCTGACCTTTGTCTCGATGCCTTTGTCACTTTCTTCGATAATATCGTCATCAATATTGATTATATCCTTTTTGACGAGAATTATAATAGTCGATCCGCCGGGTTCAAAGTATCCCTTCTCTTCGCCCTTTGAGAAGACCTCTGCCGGGTGGTTCACTATCCTGCCGACAAGGAGCGCTCCGACTTCGATCTGGATGATGTCAGAGAAATCCTCTGTCTCATAGCGGTTAACAACACGTGAGTTCTCTTTATAGATCTTATGATCCTTAGATATGGAGCTTACCGTATGGAGCTTGCCTCTGATACTGTAAGATGATGTCATCCTGCCGTTTCCGACAAAACAGTAACGGTGGTAATCATCCATGGACAGCCTGAATACGAGAGCATATCCGCCGTTAAACGAAGATACGTCTTCCCTTCCGCCAACAAGCTCAGACACAGTATAACTCCTGCCCTTGATCTCCATCATGAGGTCTTCACTGATCCTGTACACCAGGAGTTTGGAATCTGCCGGAGATATAAAAGAATGCGGTTCCCGGCATACAGGCCTTGCTCCTTCCCTTATCTTCCTCGTAAAGAAATCCGCGAAAGAGACATATTCCCGGTCCTCAAAGTCATTCATGTCTATGCCGTACTCTTCTATAAAAGGCTTTATATCCTTTACCGTCGACCTTTGTCTCTTAAGCCAGCCGTAAAACCTTGAAGTAACGGGGCTTATCACGATCTTTAAGATGATCCGTCCAAAGGCATTGCCATACAGGAATTCAAGTTTGCTCTGCCCGTACTGGGCAGATTCGATATACTTCCCCGTCCTTCTGTCATATATCTTCATGGATCAGATTACCGCCAGATATAAAGCAAGCAGCCCGATCGCCATGATGCCGAAGATCCCGTACCACACGCCCCGGGGTTTTATCACCTTTATCTTCAGGAGCCCGAATATGGCGATGACAAGAAACGCGGAAGCAAAGATCGGGCGGAATACCCCGTCATCCGTGATCAGCCTTATGAGATAAACGAGTGGGATAATGAGTGCGGTATATGTCACAGGAAGTCCCGTGTAATACTTGACAGGTCCCGTGCTGTCAGCATCGGCCACGTTGAAATAAGCGAGCCTTGCGATGCCGCTTACGGCAAAGATCATGTATACCGGGATATACCACCAGTTGGTAACACCGGCCTTAAGGCCAATGACCAAGGGAAGCGCAATGAAGCTCATCACATCCACAAGTGAATCAAGCTCGATCCCGAAAGCCTTCTCTTCCTCGGTCCTCTTGCATCTCCTTGCCACCATTCCGTCGAACAGATCGCAGACGCCTGACACCATGAGGCAGGCAATGGAATAGTTGATCCTGTCAGTGATGAAAGCAAGTATGATACCTGCGGCAGCAGATAACATACCTACATAAGTCAGGATAACAGACCTGTTCCACTTGCCGATGATCATTATCCGATCACCACCGTTCCACAGGTTCCGTCAACGGTGATCGTCTGTCCGTCAGTTATCCTGCTCATCGCATCCTTACAGCAGACGATGGCAGGTATACCGTATTCACGTGAGACTATTGCCGCATGGCAGAGGATACCGCCGTACTCGGTAACGATCCCCGACAGTATGGCGAACTTGGGAGTCCATCCCGTGTCTGTAAACCTGGTAACCAATATGTCTCCCTCACGGAGCCTGTCTATCTGGGAGAAGTCCTCGATCACGCGTGCGGTACCCGTGACCTTGCCGTTGTTGGCGCCTAATCCCTTCAGTACATTCTTATCATCCGACTGTACGGGAAGTGCCGTAAAACCGGAACCGATCTCATTATCGCTTATGTAGTTGCGGTATGCCTGATAATACAGCTTATTGCGGCGTATGATGTCGTTTAGCTGATCCTTATCCTTGCTGCCTCCGATAAAGTCCCAGAGATGACCGACCTTAAGGAACCATACATCCTCCCAACTGCTTAATACACCGTCCTTCTCAAGCTTCTTTGCATACTCGATCGTGTACATCCTGAGCATGTAATAAAACCTCGTCGATACATCCCTGAATTCCTCACGCCACCAGAGCATGGAACGCATGCCTGATACTTTCTTCAATATCTTCTTATACTTACCTGAAGATACCTTGCCCCTGATCTGCTCAAGGATGTCATTATACATCTTGGTACCGTTATTCTTGTCTTCCACCGGAGAGAAGGAATCTTCAAGCTGCACCATGTCCTTTACCATCTGTATGGCGGTCGCAGGTTCTTCACTGTAGCACGGATATGTTATATCCAGCTCCTTATCGGAGTGATACCCGTAAGCATCAATGAGCGCCTTGACTTCCGGCATCTTATTGTCAGGGGAATCGATCTCCTTTGAGATCGTCTCAGCCGTATTCTCACTCCAATACTTAAATGCCGCACCATCCTTACGGATATCCCTGGTAATATCCCACATATCGTAGAACGGGAGAAGGTGTGAGATGTTATCAATGCTTCCAAGGAGCGATAAGTATTCGCTATCAGAGACATACTTAAGAAGACTGTCCTTATACATCGACTGATGTATCGTATTAAGGAAGATCTGCCAGAAATAAGTAGTCTCAGACCTCAGATAAGTCTCGTGTGTGATCTTATAGAATTCTGATGTGATGTCACTTATATCATTCCCGTCAAGTTTCTTCTTGTAGTCATAGTACAGTTCCAGGAGCTCATTCTTATACTTCTCGTTATTTGTCCTGCGGTCATTTAGTACTTTTGACTGTTCTATGGCGATAACGACCATCTTGATGAGGGATGCGGGTGTGGCACGGAACGTCTGACCGTCACCTTCATAGTCACCGATGATACCGTATTCACTGTCGAATTCCCTCTCTTTATATCCGATGATATTGCTCATCGTCTTCTTAACGGCGGAGAGATTCCAATATGGTCTGCCGTAGAACATTTCGCCCAGTTTCTTAGGAAGTTCCTCATCCTTAAGGATCTTACCGTCGACGATGAATTTACGGAGTGAGTATTCCCAAATATATTCATATAGGCTCCACATGTAAGGCGTACAAACCGTAGCCGATACGCCTCCGTCTTTAAAGTCCGCAGTTGACCACAGATCCTTGATATCAGAATACTTGATCTTGGTTATGCGTCTGCTCTGCAGAATGAATAATTCACCACCCTTGACCGCAAATTCAATATCACACGGAAAACCATATATCGTCTGTATCTTGAAGAATACAGAAGCAAATTCCTCTACCTGCTTGTCAGTCAGGATGTGATTATCCGGGTTCTTTCTGACGATCGTCTCCTTGTACCAGTCGTAGAAATACTGCTCAGGCACGGTCTTACCTGATACGATATTCTCTCCTAAGCCTTCTGATATCTCGATCAGTTCCTCCGTATCCTTACCGGTGGCAGGATTGATCGTAAAGCAGATACCGCTATAATCGGCATCTACCATTTCCTGTACTACAACAGACATCTTCAAGTCGTCTGTGCCTATCGTGCTGTCGATCAGATAACTTAAGATCACCTCGTCAAACATAGACTTGTAGCAGCCGATAATATTACCCGGCACATCTTCTTCCCTCACATTCAGGAAAGTCTTATACTGCCCTGCGAAAGAGTGGTCATCCAGGTCTTCTTTAGTACCGCTGCTCCTGACGGCGTAAAGTTTTGTCTTATCAAGTTTATCTGTTAACCCGGAAATGATATTGTCAGGCAGTACAGCGCCGTCAAACATGCTGCAGATCTCACCTGAGACCTCTCTGATGTTTTGTTTATCCAGCTTTCCTAAGGCATCCTGTATACGTGTCTCAAGGCCGTTATGCCTGATAAATTCATCATATATGTCGCTGTCGAGTATCACTCCCGAAGGAACATTGATCCCCCTGCTTCTCATATCGAGAAGGTATTTGCCCTTATTACCGAGTTTTCCGCTTATCTCACCGCCATTAAGATCTACTATCATACATCACCTAAAACATATTCTTTCTGAGGTGTGCAAAGTAGAGGAGCATATTCAGGATAAGGTGAGTTGCTGCCCCGACCAGCACAAAACCCAGATACAGTATTATACCAATATCATAAAAAATCCATACGACAAGAGCCACTCCGAAAACCGAGTCGGCCTGGTCGAGAAAAATGAAGAATACCTTCCAGAAGCCGTTTATAGTCTTACCCGGCTTAATATCAAGCCTCCTCTTGAGGAAACTGTTAGGAAGTTCAAACAAGGAATACCCCAGACCGAGCAGGAAGCCGATCAGAATATTATATTGGAGCGTATTATCATGATCGATGTAGAAGAAATCCAATTCCTTCATGGCCTGTCCGGAACAGACAAAGCCCCATATGACGGCAAAGAGGATATTCAGTATCAGATAGCCAGCTATACCTTTCCACGTTTTATTATCGCCAAAGATCCTGCGGCCGTCTCCAAGGCACTTGCCTCCGTCTATGGGTCTGGATAAAAACTTCAGGAACGGGAGCTTGATCCAGATCATGTTGAAGATACCGGCTAATATCGTCGGCGCCAAAGTTACGTACATCATAAGAATAGTCCTGAGCATGGATGTATTATAGCATTAGTTTTAAAATTTTATTTATAACCTTCGCGCCCGTACAAAGAATTCTCACAACTGAACCGGAATGTATACATAAATGTGTGCTATCAAATTTAAAGGGCTGTCCCGTAGATCTATGGGACAGCCCTGTTAACTTATTTCTTCAATGCTCCGCTGCTCTTAAATGTATACCACTTTCCTTTAATGTATTTCTTGCCTGTAACCATTTTGCCTGAGTTATAGAAGTAATACTTTGACTTTCCTATCTTCTTCCAACCCATCTGCATAGCACCGGATTTATTGAAGTAATAGTACTTTTTTTTGTATTTCACCCATCCGGTCTTCATGACGCCTTTGCTGTTGAAATAGTAGTACTTGCCGCTAATACATGTTATTCCCTTGGCTTTCTTACCATCACTCTTGATGTAGTAATACTTCCCTGACTTCTTCTTCCATTTCCCCTTAACGTTCTTGTCGGCCTTTATCTTGGTGGTGGCATCACAATTAATAAAGAATCCATACCTTCCTTCACCCAATGATACTTCAACATCGTAAGTGTTTTTTTGTGGATCATCTGATGCATCCAGAGACGTTTTCCAAGCCTTAACCAACGAAGGATTCTTGGTAATGTTAAGAGTCGCAATTCTGTTATCATTACAATTAATACCTATTAAGTTTGTGTTCTTGCTTATATCAAGTGAAGAAAGATTATTATTGGAACAATCCAGATATCCCAACTTAGTATTCTTACTTATATTAAGAGAAGAAAGATTGTTCAATGAACAATCCAGCCATCTTAAATTATTATTCTTGCTAAGGTCAAGCGTCTTGAACGAATTAGAATGGCAAGCAAGGAGCTCAAGCTTAGTATTCTTACTTAAATCTATCTTCTCAAGCCTATTATCATAACAGTACAGAGACTCAAGCAACAAGTTATTGCTGACATCCAGCTTCGTTAATCCAACACCACAACAATCGAGCAGGGTCAATTCTTCATTCGCAGATAAATCAAGACTGCTGATCTTTGTTCCTTCACAGTACAATTTCATAAGCTTTGTATTCTTAGCAACAGACAGACTCTTTATTGGATTATAAGCGCAGTCCAAGTATTCCAGTTCAGTGTTTAGGCTCACATCAATTTCGGTTAATCCGGAACTATTACATCTCAACTCTCTTAATTCAGTAAAGAACTCAATACCTTCGAGAGTCTTACAATCAGGAAAATCACTAAGATCAAGTTCCGTAACCTGTTTGATCTCATCCTGACTCAGGAAGCCATCCTCATTAAGATCGATCTCATCGGTTCCTACATAATTCCTGAAACTCTCGTCGGGAAAGTTATATTTATTGATCTCAACACCGCCTTCCTCAGCATTAGCAATTACAGCAAACGAGACAATCGTTGCCATTGAGACTGCTATGACGGTCATTTTCCTGAAAAACATCTGTAAACACCTCCTGAATAACAAAATCGAATAAACTGGTGGAAGCTAAGGGGTTCGAACCCTTGACCCCTCCCCTGTGAAGGGAGTGCTCTCCCGCTGAGCTAAGCTTCCATAAAACTGTTCTTATCTGTATGAGCCGTTACGAGCCTTCTTCATGCTCTTCTCGACATAGAGCTTCTCATCTGCCTGCTCGAGAAGCGCGAAGATATCAATATCCTCCGAGCATATGAATTCACATACACCGACACTCATCTCGATTGGATACGGCTTATTGCAATTATCGTTATGCACCTTGGTAATATGGTCGATCCTGTCCTTGATGGTCTGCTCATAATTATCGACACCGACAACGGCAAATACGACGAACTCGTCACCGCCGAGCCTTCCGATAACGTCAGTATTACGGAATGCGTCGGTAAGTATCGCGGCGATCTCACGGAGGGCAAAGTCACCGTCATCGTGACCGAACTTGTCATTGACCATCTTGAGGTTATCCATGTCTGCATAGCAGACGAGTGCTCTCTTCCCCCTGTTGATGGGATCTGTTATCGCCCTCTGGGTAAACTCGAGGAAACCGCGCCTGTTGTAGAGACCGGTAAGTTCGTCAGTCTTCGCTTCCTTTGTAAGGAGGCTGTTATCCCTCATGAACTTCTCAAGTGAATTCTGCAGATCCTTCTTGACCTTATTCTGTTCTTCGAGCATCAGGATCGACTTGATCGACACGGACAACTGATATGCAACGACTGATACGTTCGGAAGATCAGCCATCTCGAGTTCATTAACGATAAAACCGTAGACATCCTCGCCGACAAAGAGCGGGAATACTGTCATCGTAACCCTGCCCTTATTCTCGATAAACTCATTCGCGAAAACCTTCTCAGTCCTGATGAGCTGAAGTTCTTCGGATGGCGATGTCACCTTGCTGCCGTCTGCATATGCCTGCAGCAGGAGTGACTTGGGGCACTTCCAGTTGTCATTCTGGACATGCTTCTGATTACCCTGGAACATATAAAGATAAGATCTGGCAAATCCGACGGTGTCAAGTCCCTCAAGCAGCTGCCTGTATGGGATCTCATCATCGTGTGACATTATGAAGATGCTTCCGGTCTGCTTGTTAACGAGCCTTGACACACGGTCACGCTTGCTCATGTTGCTGCTGATGATATTAAGTCCCTTAAGCGACAGCATCCTGTAGTAATCCGAGATCATGTCATCAAGAGCTATCGTCTTGAGATTGTCCTTCATGATGAGAACACCTTCATTCTGAAGTGTCTGCAGGACATTGAAGAGTCGCTCCGTATTAACATAGAGCAGGATATCCGAATTGACCAGATGACGGAATGCACGGTCAACCCTCTCCCTGTGCTCGCCGGTAACGATATACTCAGAATAGCAGTTACAGAATTCTTCCAATGCTTCCTTGACCTTCCCGGTATTGTCATCATCATCAAAGACTCCGAAAAGGTACTTCTTGAGCGAATTGATAAACTTCTTGTCTCCATTCCTGATCTTATCAATGTGAAGCCTTGTACGCATCTCATCAACGTCAAGACCTTCACAGCCGCAGGAACTCCTCTGAACGAGGAATGTCTCAACTTCGATCCTGCCCGCGTGACCGCTGTCAATAAAATCATGTGCGGCAAGGATAGCCTTATAGGTAAGGTCAGCTGAACTCGCCTCAACAGTTGTAAGAGAAGGAGTCATGGAAGCTGCAAAGATATCATCATCAAAACCTATTACACAGATATCCTTACCGGGAGTGTACCCTAAGTCCTCGATCGCCTTATAGCCTCCTAATGCCATGCTGTCGTTGGCAAAGGCAATCGCATCCGGCTTCTCATTGTTATCAAGCAGTTCATGTACGACGGCGGCACTGTCTTCAGTAAAGTCACCGTAGACGATCATGTCATCACTGACTTCAAGACCTTCTTCGGCCATGACATCCTTGAAAGCTGCGAGTCGCTCAACGGCATCCCTGTTCGTCTTAGGACCGCTGACGTAATAGATCTTCCTGGCGCCGTGCCTGTTTATGACATGCTTAAGGGCATGTTCAAAACCGGATCTGTTATCAAATGTAACCGAAGGGTATCCTTCGATATCAGCAAACAAAGTGACGATCGGGACTCGCGGCAGTGAATCAACAAAAGCCTTTTGAACATCAAGTTCAGCTCTCGAACCGATCGTACCCATAAGCACATAGAGGATATCAACATTATTCTTCGTGGGAATATCAAATACAGAGTTGTACTGGTATTCAAATTCAGTACTCTCAAATCTTCCGTCAGGTTTACCGATATAGTGCCCAGGGAAGATAAAAAGGTTAGCATCAAGAGCCTTGGCAGCCAACACCGCGCCCTTACATGCCTGACTGGTGAAGTAGTTATTCGGATCATCGATCAAAAAGCCGATGTTGAGCCTCTTGCGCATACAAACCTCCAAACTGACTTTATCAGAGAATACCTTATTATAATAACATATCTGAGTCGTAAATGTTGGTGATTTGAAGGCAAAAAGTGATTATTTCTTCGTCGGTGCAGCCGTAGGCGTCGGCGAAGGTTCCGTTATCTTTGTCCCCCTGGGTTTGCGGTTGACCTTGATCTTATTGCCTTCAGTCTGTTTATGTTCCCTTAGCAGGTCTATGACGGTCTGACTGTCAATGGGAGCCTGTGCCAGAGGTATGATCGGCTTTTTCTTCTTGAAAACGCTCCCCTTTACAGTAGCATTATAGTCAGTCGTGCAGACACGGTATAGCGTCTCCTTATCTTCAAAGTCAACGACTGTGCCGTCATCGAAGGTGATGCTGTATACCACATAGTCCGGACGCCTTCTGGTGCCTTTATTCTCGTACTCAAATGTCAGGCCGCTAACCTGATCGCCATACTTACGGCGCGTTAATCCGTTGATTATCTGCTTGCGGAGTTCATCTCCCGTGAGTTCATATACGAGCCACCTGTTCTTTTTGGGAAGCATCCTGTAGATGTCACCGATGGTTAGGGCGCGCATTGCCCCCTTGGACACTTTAAAGCTTGTCTTGAGGGCACCTGTGTTGATAAAAGCAGCAACGGTTCCCTGATCCTTTGTAGCATCGAGCATAAGACCTGTCACCCAGTTACCCGCGGTAGAAGCGCCGTGATCTCCTATCTTCCTCTTTGTATCGATAGTGGTGGTGATATATCCGAGAACCTCGTTTATGTCCTTTTTTGTAGTGCGGATTATGTCATGTGACAGCTGAAGGATCTCGCGGTCGAGCTTATCTGCGTTACCTGCAGTATCATAGAGGTTTTCCTTGTTAGCCGTGATCTTGTTATATACCGGAGATCCGACAGACACATTCCCGGAAGGATCGATATTGATGATCGCAGAACAATATCCCTGAGCGAATTTCTCGGGCTGAACATACGCGATCCCTGTCTTGGAGTAACCGCTTTGACCGATATGCGTGTGTCCGCCGGCAACGATGTCTACGTCTGCATGGTCGAGATTATCAGCGACATATTTCGCGTCCTTGTGGCAAAGGACTACTGTAACATCAGGCTTCTCGACGGCGTTGATCTCCTTTATCCGCTTTGAGAGATTGGCAAGATCCCCGTCAAACTTATAATCCTTGATCCTGCTCTGGTTCATGCTGGCTGAATAATCCACTATGTAACCGATGACGGCTATACGGACACCGCCCTTCTCGCAGATGCAGTAATCCCTGGTAAACTCAACGCGTTTGCCGCTCTTTTTGTAGTAGAGATTGGAACCTAACACGGGGATATCAGGGTCGTCTTTGTAGCCGCTGACCTCATAACCCATGAGAGTTCCGTCAGGATCTGCGGCACAATCAGTCACGCCCCAGTCAAACTCATGGTTACCGAGGGTCAACGCATCATAATCCATCTCATCGAAAGCGGCTCTGATGATACCGCCATTAGTGTGGACTGCTTCAGAATTGCCAAGATACCAGTCACCGGCATCGACGAGCAGAACGTCGTCATAATCCCCGCTTGTCTTATCCTTGCGCACTCTGTTTGCGATATATGCCATCCTGTACTGTATCTTATCGGGATCACCATTTACCGTATTTACAAGATGACCATGGATATCACTTGTCTCGAAGAACTTGATGCGCGTACTCTGCCATGGCTTGGTAACCGTGTTTATTGTTGATTCAGTAGGACTTGTATCAGGATAAGCCTGTTCATCGGGAGTAAGATCATCCGCATCCCCTATGAACAGAATAAGAAAATGTATTACCAGAAGTGCCACTGCGCAGCCAAGACAAAAAAGCAAAAATGCCATTATGCTCTTACTGCGTCTGTTCATATAGCACCTCAAACTCTTATAATGAAAAACCCCTTTGTCTGCGGTCAGGAGCAGACAAAAGGGATAAAACTTTCTTTTGGTGAGCCACGGGGGACTCGAACCTCCGACCCACAGCTTAGAAGGCTGTTGCTCTATCCAGCTGAGCTAGTGACCCATTTATAATGGAGCGGGTGATGGGAATCGAACCCACGTGGTCAGCTTGGAAGGCTGAAGTTCTACCATTGAACTACACCCGCGTAATGGCGTTGCTCACTGCAACGCTAAATAATATTACACTATTGATCTGTAATTGTCCACAGCAAATTTGCGGCAGACTTACGGAGCTGTTGTCTTAAGGTATTGACCTGATACGTAATAGCCGTCCTTCGTCTTATACCATCCGTCAGAAGTAGTGGCGACAACCGTCACGGCCTGTCCTCTGATAAGAGTTCCTGCGATATCATAGTTCTTGCCGGGTCCCTTCCTGACACGGAGGAATGTACCGGAAGATACAGTTGCATACAGTGTGGCTTCGTTCTGAAGAGCCTGTTCATTCCAGGAAGTCTCAGTCGTATCAGATGTAGCCAGAGGGCCCGAATAGACAGGCAGTGTTGTCTGTGTTGTTGAAGGAGTCGTAACAGTAGCTATTGTCTCAGATGTGGAAGAGGGAGTTGATTCTGCGCTGGTCTCAGCCGGCTTCTTGCTGCATGCAGACAGAGCAAAAAGGAATGAGCAGACCAGTGCGACAGATACTGTTCTTAACAAACGATATGATTTCATCTATATCCACCTCCGAAGATATAATTTCACTCTTATATGGTCATTATCTCACACTTATCATTATATTTTTATGTAATTTGTGTGACAAAGGGTGCAATCTTACCCCCTTAAGAGATAAAAAGTCTCGTGATCCCTGAACTTGCCGTCGATATTCATATATGAGTACCTCGTTCCTTCATAGACAAAGCCGCAGCGCCTGATAAGATCGATGCTCCGCTGATTCTCAGGCAGTATGAAAGCTTCGATCCTGTGAAGGTTCAGGTTCTCGAATACTATCTCGCATGCTCCCTTCACCGCTTCTGTCATGATCCCCTGCCCCTGGCACTTCTCGTCAAGGTGGTAACCGATCTGGGCGAGCATCATCCCGCCCATGGCAATGTTGAAGAATGACACTCTTCCAATTATCTCATCCCTTTGATCTTTCCTCGAGATCCAGAGAGGGATCAGCTTGCCGTATTTATAGTCCCTGACTTCACAGTCAATGTAATACTTCTGGGAAGCTGCCGTGAAATATGAATCCGGATGAGGCTGGGAAAACTTCTTGTGGAATTCCCTGTTCCTTACCACATAATCAAGAACCTTCCGGTATGCACTCTTCTTCAGCACAGCAAGACGGAGGTTTTCCGTCTCAAACGCGAAAACCTCGTCACTGTACTCAAATGCCACCGGATAGAATGCCATCAGCCTTCAAGGATCTTAGCGATCTCTTCTGCTGTCTTGCCGGGATAATCCTGGCTGTGAACGATCATGCCGCTGCTGATCTTCGATACGAGGCCCGGAGCCATACAGCCTGCAACGGCTGATTCAGGCGCATTGGGGGCATTGGGGCCGCCAAGATCTGTCCTGCACCAGCCCGGATCGGTAAGAGTTAGAACGATATCCTCATCCTTAATTAGAGTCGCAAGGTCTCTTGTAACCTTCTCAAGTGCCGCTTTCGCTGCGGAGTAAGGGCCCTGCTGGGGTTCCTTGTCTATGCCGGATGTCGTGTTGATGATCCTTCCGAACCCACGCTTCAGCATCTTGGGAAACAGGTTGTAACATATGAGCATGGGAGCTGTCGTATTGATCCTGAACGAGAGATCATAGTCCTCATAAGGGGTATCATAGACGCCTGCCCTGTATGTAACCTGGTAACCTGCGTTGTTATAAACGATATCGATATCATATTTCTCGAGTTCAGAGAGCATTCTTAAGACATCACTGCCGTCAGACAGGTCACAAGCGACACTGACGCACTCACAGCCCAACGCCCTGACTTCATCCTCAAGCGTCTTGGTGTGTGAAGTATCTCTGCTGTGAAGGATGAGATTAGCTCCGCGCTTAGCAAGCTCTAATGACATTAACCTTCCGATGCCTCTCGCACTTCCAGTGACAAGGACCCACTTACCTTTGATGTCTATCATTGTCAGCCCCTCCTAATATGAGATATGAGCAAATAATAACACAAAACTTGACCGTATCATATCACCTTAGTCGATCTATAAACTCATCTATGATCTTACCGCATTCATCAGGCTTCTGTTCATATATCATATGGCTTCCCGGAAGATAGACGATCCTTGCATTGCCGAGCTTGTCCATGTATGCCTTAACTATGTCGATATGTTTCTCCGTCGTGGCACAGATGTAAAGCTTGGGGATATCATTAGTAACGATGCTCCTATATGCACCCTGGGCGTTATCCGCAACAAGGCCGCTCTCAGATACGGGTGCAATGGAATCAAGCGTCCTTAATGTGAGCGCGTCCCCTAACATCTGATCTTCCGCACTGTACCCGGAAGGATAAAGGCCAAACATCTCCCTTATCTTCCCTCTCGTAAATCCGAGTTTTGTCATGAGAGCAAACCATTTGTCGCCCAGGTCAGGCTTCTTATACGGTATATAGCTGCATACCGTGTCATAAAGTTCAGTCCCGTCGATCAGGATAACTGCTTCGACTTCATCAGGATACCTGCTCTCCCAGTACGTCGCATAAGCGCCGCCTAAGGAATGAGCCATCAGGATGTACGGGCCTTCTATCCCGTCATTACGAAGAGCCGTGCGGTAATCTTCAACGATGGATTCCAGAGTCATCTCATGATCCGTATCACCGCTCAGTCCGTGACCGGCCCTGTCAGCAAAGACCACAAGGTTATCCTCTTCCAGGACAGATGTCATCTTCCTCTGTGATACCGAGATATCGCCCAATCCCAGGCCTGCGATCGAGACTATCTTATGTTTCCCGTCAGTCCTGCCAAACTTGGCAAGGTTGATCATATGATCACCGGTATTGATAAGATGACAGTACCCGAGTTCCTTAAGTCTTGCCTCTTCCCGTCCTGACTTAACCCGGTGAGATATGTATGTTACGGCAACGGTTATGACCAATACTGCCAGAAGGACTGACAGTATCATCACCAATACCTTGAACAACCGGGATCTGCCCATCATACGTCTCCTTAAAGCATACCTTAGTGACTTGATTATAACATTCAGTGATATAATGTAAAAAAACAAGGAAAGAAGAAATTACTTATGAAATTCTGCCGTCAATGTGGTTGCCAGTTATTAGATGAAGACAGGTTTTGTGCCAAGTGCGGTTTCCCGTGCGAGCCTGTTCCGGGGGCTGCGATCCCGGTTGCACCCGGTCAGACAATGCCTCCTATCCCCGGTCTTCCCAAGGCAGCAAATGATGAGGCTTTGCTCGTCATCTACTGCAACGCTTCAAATCCGCGCGGTTCAGTCGAACTGATAACGGGACGTGACAGATCAGCCAACCTTAAGGTCAGGGCCGGAGAGAAGATGCCGATCAAGATGCCTCTGGGCAATGTCGTCATCACATACCTTGTTGACAGGGGCCCCGGGCTCACGGTAGTTGCAGCCAGGAGGTCAAAATACAATAAATCCTTATTCTTCCACCCGGGCGAGACGATCCTCATGCAGGTGAATGTCGGCAGACAGGTGACACACACCATATGCCAGAGCAGCCAGGGATACAGCATCCCGTAACTCTCAGCCGTCTATATATCAAGCCTCAGCTGACGGTCGAGCCAGCTCTTCTGTTCTGCCTCGTGGATCACGTCATCGGGCAGGCTTCCTCCGATGAGGAACGGCGACTTGGGATCGTGAAGCCTCATGTTCGTTCTGACAAGTGACGGATCAGTATTCGCATAGCAATACCTGCACAGATGCCCGCATGTATCGTACTCTCCGATGTCACCGCCAATAAGACATGCACATTCACTCCTGCCACCCTTTAAATGCCCGGGAACACTGAGTCTTGCATGAAGTGCTTCCTCAAATGTTCTGACTGTCATGCAGCCTGAACAGTCAGCACCGAACTTCTCAAGTTCCTTTCCTTCAGCACATGGCTTTACGGTCATGCCATACTGACGGGCGATGTCGATCAATGCACTTCCTATCATGATCCTGTCCTGACTGTAGACTTCCCTTGCTTGCGGGAAATTGCGTTCGACCTTCTTATAGATGTCGATGAAGCTTATGACACATGTCTTTGTGTATCCGGACAGTCTCTTTGCCATATTCTCAAAAACTGATATAAGCCATTGTGGAGTATGTTTATCATCAGTAAAGATCGGATCATATCTCCAGCCTATGCTGTCTATGCCTACAATGTCTGACAACCTGCAAAAGCTATCCATCACTGATCCCTTATCCGGGACGTTCGGTTCTATGTCCTTGCCATACGGCGTGATCGTGACAAACCAATACTGACCATAAGGTTTAAGAATATCCATGCGCGGCAGCATGGGAGCAGGGTTCTTGGTACAGAAAGCGATAAGATCCACAACGGAAGGATCAAGTCTGTAGCGTGTCACCTTGACCGGGTCATAGGGATTACGCACAAGAACAAAGCCTTCCCTTATGCGGTTTTGAAACCACTCTGAATAGAATGCAGGAATATCCGTCCTCATTCCTGTATTGATGATCATGCGGTAATCCTTGTTATGAACGATCTGTCTTTTTTTGTTTCTGTCATATCACTATTATATCAGACTGTTTAACAAACGATATTATGATATCATTTTACCGAAGGAGGATCGTGTTATGTCTGATGATAGGAAATGTCCCGCCTGCAGCGGCACAATGGTCTTCGATCCCGACTGGAACAGACTAGTCTGCCAGTTCTGCGGATTCAAGGAAGAGATCCCCGAACTGGTTTCCAAGGTATCGATCACGGAAGCTGATCTTGATCCTGCCCGGAACGTGGCAAGCCGCGATTGGGGCATGGAGTATCAGATCGTAAGCTGCAGGCAATGCGGAGCCAGGACTCTTAATGATAAGCTCCAGTTATCCGGCCGCTGCCCGTTCTGCGGTTCAACTACGGTAGTTCCCGTGGAGACGAACGGGGATATTATCGCACCCATGGGAGTGATCCCCTTCAGCATCAGTACAAAGCGCGCTACCAGCATCTTCAGGGAATGGATCGGCAACAGATCCCTAGCTCCCGAGAAGCTCAGCCGGAATGCCAACCTCAATGAATTTACGGGTATATATCTGCCGTACTTCACGTTCGATGCGGACAGCGTTACAGATTTCGACGGTATGTTCGGATATACTGCGGGAGAAGGCTTAAACTGGCACAGGAGAGCCGGGCAGTTTAGTATGTTCATCGACGATTTTCCCGTCGTAGCGAGCAGGAAACTGCTTGAAGACAGACTTCTCGTATCAGCCGCATCCTACAGGACAAGAGAAGCTAAGCCGTACACACCGTCAGCACTGGCAGGTTTTCCTGCTGAACAGTACTCCATGGGTCTTGCGCAGGCCTGGGATAAAGCCAAATGCGACGTTGTCGGTTATCTCAAGGACGCGATCAAGAAGAACGAATCGGCTTACATGCAAAAAGACATGCACGTAAGCACAGTATACGCGAATATAAAGTACAAGTACCTGCTTGCTCCGATGTGGATCAATTCATTCACATACGATAACAGATTATATACGATCGTCATCAACGGACAGACAGGAGAGATAAGTGGTCAGTGGCCTAAGTCATTTGGCATGTTCATGAAGAGAGCTGCCGAGATATTCTTCCCGTTCCGGTCTTAGCGGACACCGCTTCCTTCATCAATGATAAACCTGTCATCTTCCATGGCAACAGTTACTGCCTCATCTATAGTCATATGCGAAGTATCAAGGATATGACAGTCCTTGTAACCGTAACTCCTGAAATCATTAAGCAGCACAATGCTGCGTTCCTTCATCTGCAGATCTTCGGGCCTTTGGTTGTCTCTTAAGATGACTGTATCCTCATCTACCATGAGGACGATAAACCTGATCGTATATCCGGAAAACTCCTTCCTGATCCTGTCGATCTGTTCAGGCAGAACGATATAGTTGAAGATGACATCAAAACCATCTTCAAGATATATCTTCATCGTATTGATGGATATCTTCCAGAAAGTACTGAGATAATTACCTTCTTCCCACGGCTGGATATAGCCTCCTGTAATCTGGCCATAGATATCATCACCCTCGATCAGAGCCGAGCGCGAAAGGCTCCCTGCGATCTTACCTGAGACAGTGCTCTTGCCAACGCCCGCCGGGCCCGTGATGATGTAAAGATCAGGTTTGGTATTCATGGATCCATTATAACACGTTCCCCAAGACTTCAAAAAAATACGGCAGATAGAAAACCCGGACCACTTGGATCCGGGTATCAATTTAGAGGGTGTTATGAAGAAAATTCGCTTGATTGCTGATGCAATTATAACCCCGTCATCTGCCTCATATTCAGCAAAAATGCGTAAGAAAAGAGTGAAAAATGAGGCAACGGTGTTATCTTTCCCTTTACTCTCCACAAAAAATCCACATAAACGGTTTATAATAACCTCATGAAAAGGTTATTGGTCGTTGAAGATGAACCCGAGATCAGAGAGCTGCTCAAGAACTATCTGACTCATGAAGGCTATGAAGTAAGCCTTTCAGAAGATGGCGTTGAAGCCATCTCCATGTTTACTGCCAATGAATATGACCTTGTCATCCTTGACATTATGATACCCAGGATAGACGGATTCGGAGTATGCGAAGTCATTAAGGATCAGTCAGACGTACCTGTTATGTTCCTGTCGGCACTAAGTGACGATAGATCTCAGATAAAAGGCTACGACCTGATGGCTGATGATTACGTGACGAAGCCGTTCTCCATGCCGGTGCTTATCCGCAAGATAAATGCTCTTCTGAGGCGCAGGGATTCATCTGACATCCGCCATGATCACACGATCGTGTGCGGTGACATCATGATAAACAATGACACCATGCGCGTGACGGTGTCAGGGCGTGATGTGGAACTGACAACGCGCGAATTTGACATCCTCCAGACTCTCGCAAAGAATCCCGGGAGAGTCTACAGCCGCGAGATGCTCCTCGATCTTCTCTGGGATTACGATTCACTGGTCGATGAGAGGATAGTTGACAGCCACATAAAGAACCTCCGTCATAAGATCGGCGGGAACTACATCGAGACCGTTCGCGGCCGGGGGTACAGGATTGATAAGTAAGATATTCCGCAGATTATCAGTAAAGGTGTTTCTGATATCATTTACCGTGCAGGTCATATCAGGTCTTCTCATATGCTTTATCCTTTATTCACAGACTCCGGAGATGCTCTACTCCCCTCTCGAGGAATTGAACGATCTGATCGAATCACTCGAAAGCGCGCAGCATTATGACGGCGATAAGATGATAGATGACTTCATCAGGAGAACCGGCATCGATCTTGCCATCTTTGATGAAGAGTCTTATGTTGCCGGCAAGCGCAACGACCCGGTCGACGATATCGGCGAACTGACCTTGAAGAAGCCGGCTGATGTGACCGTTGCATTTGTGAAGATCGGCGACAAAGGAAAGATGGGGGCTTTCGGATTAAAGTTCAAGGGCGATCCTGTTGAGTATATTGTTCTGTATTTCTATAACGGCGAGAACCATAATCTGGTTCCCAGGGCACTTGCAGGAAGCTATAAACTGATAATCGCAGCTGTTGTTTGTGTGGCTTTTGCAAGTTCGCTCATATACGCATTCCTGTTCGCCCGCCCTGTCAGGAAACTCAGCAAAGTCTCAAGGCAGATGGCACAGATGGATTTCACGGCTCATTGTGACACAAAGCGCAAAGATGAGATCGGCGATCTTGCAAGGGACCTCAACCTGATGTCTTCAACACTTGATCAGAAGATCAGTGAGCTTGAGGATGAGATAACGAGAGTCAAGGAACTCGAGAACCAGAAAGAGATGTTTTTCGCAGCTGCCTCGCATGAGCTTAAGACACCCGTTACCGTGCTGGAAGGGCACTTAAGGGGCATGATCGAAGGTATAGGTCCATATGAGGACCACGACGAATACCTGGCAAGGTCCCTAAGGACCGTCAAGCAGATGGAATCACTTATAAATGAGATCCTTACCGTATCCAGGATGCAGTCCGCAGATGACGTTGTCACTACGGAAGTTGACATGGCTGAAGTTATCGAAGGCAGGGTCAAAGCATCTGAAGAACTATTTACGATCAGAAGCATAAAAGTAAACAAAGATACCGGTGAAGGATTGATGTTCAAAGGCAATGCCGAGCTTACTTCGCTTGCTGTGGGAGCGTTCATAAGCAATGCCGTATTCTACTCTTCTGAAGGATCCGTGATCGACATAACCGCAAAGTCCATTGATAAACAGATCGTAACGAAGATCCTTAACAGGGGTTCTCATATTGATGAGGCTGATCTTCCCCACCTCTTCGAACCGTTCTACAGGGCTGATTCCTCAAGGAGCAAAAAGAGCGGCGGGAGCGGTCTGGGGCTTTACCTTGCCAAGCTCATCATCACCAAACAAGGCGGCGAAGCAGACCTTGTCAACAGCGATGACGGTGTCCTTGCAACGATGACCCTTCCCTCCACATAAAATCCATAAAACCTCCCTTTGCACTCCTTGTTCATCTGATAACATCACGGTATCAACAACAAAGGAGACAGACATATGAACAGATCTTCCACTAAATTATTATCAGCGATCCTTACCGGAACGATGATGCTTTGCATGACCGGATGCACTTACGCCAGGACTGAACCTTCCTCTCATGAGAGTGTACGGCTCACAGATCACATGACACAAAAAGAACTCGAAAGGGCTGAGAAAACAGATTTCCTTCTCCCGGATCACCCCTGGGAACAGTATATGAACAAAAATGCCGACACAAGCTTTGACTATCTTAAGGACAAGATATATCTCGGTAAGGAATATGGGGCTCTGATCTACGGAGAACCGCTGTTCAATGCAGTTCCAAAGGCCGATTATGACGGAGGCCCCGGAAGCACCGTCTTTCTGCACACTGACATGTCCGAAGAACTGATCTCATATGATGATTACGAAGATCTGAAGGCAAAACTGAGAGCTGCTTACGACAAGGAAATCGCATCAGGTTATCCGAAGGTTCCTGCTGACGGTAATTATGACATTACCATCAAACTGTATGATGCTGTCATCAACAAAACAGCAGAACTGCTCGACAACAGTGTCATCGATGAATACATGGATCATTACTATAGCAATAAAGGAAATGATAATGACTCAGACAGCATGTACTGGCAGATGGATGACAAGGAAGTCGTAAGGATCATGGACAATATCAGCGAATACCATCTATACGACGAAGAACTGGATACAGGCTTCGTCATCCACGTTACGACACCGCCTTCATACGACAGCACTAAGTCATACCCTGCACTTGTAATGACTGATGCGGTATGGAGATTTTACGATGTTCCATCGCTTTACGATGCAATGGCGGCAGGAACTGCGGACAAACAGTATCTTGTAACGATCGGATTCGAATACGACATAGACGGCTGGGACAATGAAGTTCGCGGCAATATCCTGTGCGATCACAAGAAGGAATTCCTGGACTTCATTACGGATAACATGATGCCGTACCTGGACGGTCTGTATGACTTTGATCATGATGCTTCCACACTGTTCGGACATTCCCAGGGCGGAGTCTTCACGCACTATGCTGCTTTCAACTATGACAGATATGAGAACAGGCCTTTCGGGAAGTACATAATAGCAAGTCCAACCTTCTGGACGCCTTATTTTACGGATGTCAGCGACTATGCTGAGTATAAGAACGAATATGGTTACTGGGAGAGGAACAGTTCATATGACAAGACATTGTTCATAACAGCCGGTGATCAGGAAGACGCTGATTACGAAGAATACTACGGTGACAATGATTCAACCACTGAAGGCGTTAACCATCTTAAAGAGCGCCTTGATATGCACGGGGTAAGTTCATATCAGATAAAGTTCTATAAGAGCCATCACTATCAGTATGTACATGACATGCTCATTGAATACCTGAGTGAACAATTAAAGAGAGTGATATAATCAGTTTATGCACCATAACTTTCTATTTGATCTTGATCAGACTTTACTTGATTTTCACGCTTCAGAGCGCAAGGCACTGGAGATAGTCGTTACTGCGAACGGGCTTAAGTTCACGGAAGATACATATGAACATTTCAAGGCATTGAACAAGTCACTCTGGCTTAAGCTCGAGACCGGTGCCATCAGCCGCAGGGAACTGTTCACGATAAGGTTTACGGATCTGTTTAACTACTGTGAGGGGGATCATTCAGGGCTCGATCCCCTCAAGGTCAACGACGACTTCATCTACACGATGTCCATAAACGGAGTCCTGATGGACGGAGCCTTGGAATTCGTTAAGAAGATCAAGGCTGAGATACCTGATTCCAGGATATACATAGTCTCAAACGGGGCAACTATTAATGCCATGGGCAGGATGAAGTCGACAGGTCTCGACAGATATGTGGAGAAGCTCTACATAAGCGAATCCATGGGTGTTACAAAGCCAGACAAGGAATTCTTCGACATAGTCACCGGCGAGATCGGTGAACCGGAAGCCTCTTATATCGTCATCGGTGATTCACTTACATCAGACATGTTAGGTGCAAAGAATGCCTCCCTCACTTCTGTCTGGTTCAGGCCGCAAGGTGATATCAGAAGTGCCATGAGTGCATATAGCATTGATTACTGCGCCTCTGACTTTGACGAATTGTTCAAAGTGCTCAAAATGGCTGTCGCCCCTTGATAATATCGGACTCTATTATATAATCCTGTGGTCAATCTGATCATGGAGTATGTTATGAAAGAATTTAAGCCAAAACTCTTCTCGGTAATGAAGGATTATACGGGTTCACAGCTCGTAAAGGATATTGTCGCAGGCATCATCGTTGCCATAATCGCACTTCCCCTGTCGATCGCGCTTGCCATTGCTTCCGGTGTCGGACCCGAGGCAGGTATCTACACGGCCATCGTAGCGGGATTCATCGTCTCATTCCTTGGCGGAAGCCGCGTCCAGATCGCAGGTCCTACGGCTGCTTTTGCAACGATCGTTGCAGGCATCGTCATGAAGGATGGCACGGAGGGTCTTATCGTAGCGACCATCATGGCAGGAATCATCCTGATAATAATGGGCCTTTGCAGGTTCGGAAGTCTTCTCAAATATATTCCTGACCCGATCACGACCGGGTTTACAGCAGGTATCGCAGTCACGCTCTTTATCGGTCAGATCAAGGATTTCACCGGCATAACATACCAGAACGGAGAGAAGCCTGTCGAGACTGCAGAGAAGATCGAAGCGCTCATAAAGAACATATCTACGATCAACTGGACAGGTGTCCTTATCGGACTGCTCGCTCTTGCAATACTTATCATCTGGCCGATGATCTTCAAGAAGATCCCGGGGTCATTCATTGCGGTCATTGTCACGGCTGCAATAGTTGAGATCTTCCACCTTGATGTAAATACGATCGGGAAATCCTTTTCAGATATAACTGCAGGTCTTCCCGGACTGAGCATAAACGCTTCTATGTTCTCGTTCACGATGATCAGGGAACAGCTGACGAACGCGATCACGATCGCATTTCTTGCAGGCGTTGAATCGCTGCTCTCAGCTGTTGTGGCTGACAGTATGATCGGATCCAAGCACCGTCCGAACGCCGAACTTGTCGCTCAGGGCGTCGGCAACATCGCGTCTGCTTGCTTCGGAGGCATCCCTGCTACAGGTGCCATCGCCAGAACGGCAGCAAACATCAAGAACGGAGGCCGTACTCCCATCGCAGGAATGGTACACTCCGTAACTCTGCTCATCGTTGTGGTGTTCCTTATGCCTTTCGCGAAGCTCATCCCCATGCCCTGCATTGCTGCGATCCTGTTCCAGGTCGCATACAACATGAGTGGTTGGCGCAGATTCGTCAAGCAGCTGAAGAGTTCGCCCAAGAGCGATATTATCGTGCTCGTTATAACTTTCGTACTCACTGTCATCTTCGATCTTGTCGTTGCGATCGAGGTCGGCGTCCTTCTCGCCGCAGTATTGTTCATGCACAGGATGAGCGAAGTAACACAGGTCGAGGGCTGGAAAGACGTCGATCCCGAGAACGATCCCGACAGCATCATCCTCCGCGTGCTTCCCCAAAATACGATCGTATATGAGATCAACGGACCCATGTTCTTCGCAACGGCCGGCAAGATCCTTCAGATCTCACCCAAGGAAGGAACAAAGGTGCTCGTACTCCGTATGAGGAGCGTAAGCGCCATTGACGCAACTGCCATGCGCAATCTCGAACTCCTTTACGAAGACTGCTGTCAGAGGAATGTTCAGCTCGTCATGTCACATGTCAATGATCAGCCGATGCACGTCATCACCAAAGCAGGTTTTGACAAAAAGCTCGGTGAGGAAAACTTCTGTCCTCACATCGACGATGCACTTGCAAGAGCAGAACAGATAGTTACTGCCCGCTGAAGATCTTCTCTGCCCTCTCCGAAGTCAGGCGCCTCTTCTCAAGAGTCTTCTCGAACATGAGATCCGCTGTCTTTGGAAATCCCTCATAGACAACGCGGGTGCCTTCCTCGGTAATACCGCCCTTTGTCGCGACCCTTGTCACGACCTCATCGAAAGTCATGTCCTTGCTTAACATCAGATCGCCCGTCGCACTTATCGTGGAGAGCACCATCTTTACGATCATATCCCTGGGAATGTCTGTATGGCCTTCGGCGGAATTGCAGATCACATCAAATATCGAAGCAATAAAACCGGGCATGCAGCTTACAAGTTCAGAACCCATGCCCATCTCATCCTCCGGCAGTTCTATAACGTCACCGATGCATTTGAGGAGATCTGTCAGGGCGTCCTTCTTATCCTGCTCAACACCCTCATCAAAACAGACCAGGGTCTGCGACCTGCCTATCTCAGCTGTCAAGCTTGGAATGACCTTTGCCATCCTGCAGTCTATTACCTTGTGCATAGAATCAAATGAAACGCTGCCGTTAAGAGATACCACGAGCGCGTCTTGTGACACAGTATCTGCGATCTCTTCCATGACATGCTTCAGATCAACAGGCCTGACGCAGACGAAGATCATGTCAGCGTTTTGTGCCAGTTCAGTATTTGTGGTGATCTGCGCGATGCCTATGGCTTCCTGAACTTTATCAGGCGTCCTGTTGGATACATACAGATCCTGCCTACTGACATTCCCGGCTTCAGAGAACTTCCAGAGCATCATCCTGCCCATACTGCCATATCCGATTATCCCGGTCTTCATATCCTTGACCTCCGTTGATGTTTTTTACATTATAGCACCCGGATAATACCCCTTAACCGCAGGTCCCATAAACTTTTTATTGTGAAAGTATAAACATTCGTCTAGTATTTGAAGTATAATCATACAGCAAGTGTTTTACATCGATGGAGGGACAGTAAATGAAGATTGTTGACCTTAAGTGCCCCAACTGCAGCGGCAGTCTCACAAAAGAGGGGGATAACCTGATATGCAGTTCATGCGGAGCAGCTTTCGCGATCGATTATGATGATTCCGATGTGGAATACGAGAAGCTCCAGAGCGAGGCAGAACGTGAAGAGAGGCGCCTCGCCCATGAGAAGGCGCTGCTCGAGAAAGAATACGAACTTAAGCGTCAGGCTGAGATAGATGCCGAGAAGAGACAGCAGAAGCGTGAACGCCAGAAGTTTATAAAAGCAGGCGTAAGGAAACTGATATCTGCAGTTATCTCCATGGCCATTATTGCAGCGATCGCATTCGGTGCTTATAAGCTTATGATGTATATTAAGGATACCAGGCAGGCCGCCGGCGGATCAGGCTATTCTGCGATCCCTACTCCCGCCCCCAATTACAATATCACCCCTGATGATGTGAAAGGCCAGCTTGATGAGTTCATCGAGGTCGGCAAGAAAGCACAGATGAAGATAGATCAGTGTGCAGTCAAGAACAAAAATGGTGCTATTAGGTACTATGACAAGAAGGGTGCTGAATATGTTGACGGTTACATCATTAACGGCATTCCCGATAAGAAGGAAAGCAGAGCCAACAGGCTTGTCCTGATCTACAAGGTCAAGTGGCAGAACGGCAAGACGAAGAAGTCATGCTATGACGCTGTGTATTTTGAAGGACTGAAGGTTAACCCCTCAGGAGGCGTAATAAGCGATTTTGCTGCCGATACGATCATGAGGAGCGACGCTGCCTGGGGCTGGGCGATGGCCTACAGCTTTGAGGAATATGATCAGTGCTACAGAGAGAATGTTACGGCATTGGGCGGTACTGTAACCAAGCTGGACGATAAGAAATCTTAATCCTGTATTTCACCGGCGATCTTCCTTAAAAAGCCGATCGTTCTGTCCGGATCGGTGAATATCCTCTCCCCATTACTTCCGAATGTGACAAATGATTCAAGGGAGCCATCATCCACGTATGCCTCCACAGGGTCCTCACAGAGCTCTCTTACCCCTTCTTTGATCGCGGGATAAAGCTCATAAGGAATATCATGTTCTGTTACAACGCCATTATCATACAGACTTACTACTACCCTGCCGTCTTCGATCACAAGAGTACTGGCCTTCCTGTCCTGCTCTAAGGGCAGGATCACGGCAGGAGATGTGTTTACGGGCTTATAGTAGATCTGATGGCATACCGACTTAAGATCAAAGTCACCATCCGGGAGCTTGTGATAAGGATAACAGTGATCGATCACTCCGCGTTCATCGAGCGGCTCTCCGGAATCATCCCTGAGATCTTCAAGCATCTTAAGGAGCAGGGCATCATCCATGTCATAATATCCGATATCAGATCCCTCGCATATCTCTACCACAGCAGCAGTCTTCCTGCCGTTATACTCACTGACGCATGGAAAGAATCCGCGCTTCTTCCCGGTACACTGACCAAGAACATCACTAACGAACTTCTGTGCCCTCTTAGTTGACACGGCATAATCAAGACCGTCAAAAGTCAGCAGATACGAACCGGCGTCAGAATCCGTAAGCCTGATGTCGTTATTGACGGGAATGCCTCCCATCACGACATTATCAGCAATGTAACGCTCCAGATCCCTATATGCTATATATACACTCATCTTACTGCCTCTCAAAGACCATCTTGCTGTAGTTGTCACCATCGCCGACCTCGTATGTGAATGTATCACCATCGAGATTTACTGAAGCAAAGGTATACCCCTTAGGCATCTTGAATTCATATGAACCGTTTCCGAGGTCCGCCAGCTCGAAAGTGATCTCTACCGGCTTCTTGGCAAGAGGCAGCTCACAGGTATACTTAACCTCTTTGCCGGAGATCTCATACTTCTCCGATATTCCCATCTTCTCAAGTTCATCAGAAGATGTCTTCTTTCCGTTCTTATCAAATTCCTCAACGAGGATCCATGTTCCCTCGATCCCTTTATCCTTAGCGCTCCCGCACCCCGCAGACATCATCATGCCGATGAGCAGGAACGGAAGGAGCATGATGATCTTCAACTTACCCATAACCGTGATAAACCCTTTCGCATTGTTGAACTTCCAATATTATACAATAAGAAGGATCAGTATCCGCCTTGACTTTTTATTACGTGATATGTACAATCGGTTAAGCAATGAAGGTGCGTAAGTAGTCTTTTTATGACAGGCAAAGAGAACCGTGTCACCGGCTGAGAGCATGGTCCCGGGGTATCAAGATGAATTTCAACACCGGAGCGTTCTGTGGAAACGGGTTTTCCTGACTAAGCAGATGCAGGCGCAGCATTACAGGCGCGGGATAAGAGCGGAGAGTGCTTTGGTTTGAGTACTCGACGAACATGGGTGGTACCGCGAAGGTGCGATTATCAAGCGAATTCGTCCCATGGCAATGACATGTTGCCATGGGCTTTTTATTTGCCCGGGCAAACAATTTACAGGAGGAATGCAAAGTGGAACTCAACGAATTGAATGAGAAGTTAGCACAGATCCAGTCTCAGATCGAGAACAATCTGGCAGAGATCAAAAGTTCCAAGGGTATCTTCGAGTACAGGAAGAAAGTAATGGACTCGAAGGAAGGCAAGATCGGCTCTCTTATGAAGGAGATGGGTAAGCTCCAGAAGGAACAGAGAGCTGAATACGGCAAACGTGTTAATGAGATCAGGAACTGGGCTCAGGCCAAGTTCGACGCACTTGACGCAAAGTTCAAGGAGCAGGAACAGAAAGCCCGCTACGCTGCGGAGGCTATCGACGTTACTTTGCCTGCAAAGAAGCTCAAGAAGGGCTATCTCCACCCCAACACACAGGTAAGGAACCAGATCGTCGACATCTTCGGTTCCATGGGTTTCCAGATCTATGAAGGCAATGAGATCGAGACTGATTACTATAACTTTACCGCTCTCAACATCCCTCAGGATCACCCTGCAAGGGATATGCAGGATACATTCTACTTAAGCCCTGAGTTCCTTCTGCGCACTCAGACTTCTGCAGGTCAGATCCATGTCATGGAATCACAGAAGCCCCCGATCAAGATCATCTCGCCCGGCAAAGTATTCCGTTCGGATGATGATGCTACCCACTCCCCCATGTTCTCCCAGATGGAAGGACTCGTAGTCGATAAGGGCATCACGCTCTGTGACCTTCAGGGCATGCTCGATGTATTCGTTAAGAAGATATTCGGTGAAGATACAAGGACACGCTTAAGGCCCTCCTACTTCCCTTTCACTGAGCCTTCGGTAGAAGTTGACGTAAGCTGCTTCCAGTGCGGCGGCAAGGGCTGCAAGCTCTGCAAAGGCACAGGCTGGATCGAAGTGCTCGGTGCAGGAGTCGTAAACAGGAAAGTCCTCGAGGGCTGCGGGATCGACAGCAATGTCTACAGCGGCCTGGCTTTCGGTATCGGTATCGACCGTATCGCCATGCTGAAGTACGGTATCAACAACATCAAGATGTTGTTTGAATCTGATCTTCGCGTGCTCGAACAGATCGATGACTAAGGATAAGGAGGCATAAACATGTTAGTACCATTAAGTTGGCTTAAAGATTATGTTGATATAGAAGTTACCCCCGACGAGCTGGAAGACAAGCTCTTCAGCTGCGGTTTTGAGGTAGAAGAGAAATACCAGGTCGGTCACGACATCTCGAATGTCGTTGTTGGTGAGGTCAAGACCTGCGAGCTCATCGAAGGCACACACCTCCACCTCTGCTCCGTTGACGCAGGCGA
>Ga0310691_10001539_pt1 | contig 34942 bp, 30 predicted proteins | sample 176DNAGHGlowgp2_FD_203887 | JGI IMG/M metagenome (GOLD analysis project Ga0310691, IMG submission 203887) | Sheep rumen microbial communities from Palmerston North, Manawatu-Wanganui, New Zealand - 1766 DNA GHGlow gp2 (v2) (version 2) | ecosystem: Host-associated > Mammals > Digestive system >... | reverse complement strand
TATGAGGGCGTATTCAGCGTTCCCGACGGCGAGGCTCTCATATTCACGGGTCTCAGCTTCGAGAACGTATCAAAAATGACAGCGGTAGAGCTCGGCAAGGATACTGTATTCGAGTGCGGCGGCTTCCAGGGCTGTAAGTCGCTCGAGACCATAGAGCTCAACGGCAGGGTCACCTCCATAAGCGGCATCGAGAAGTACCGCGGCGGTCACTGGGACTCCGAAAAGCAGGATTGGGTCGAGGACGATTATATCACAAGCGTAGAAGTGGCAGCTCATATGTTTGCTGATACCAAGTGGTATCAGAACCAGCCCGACGGCGTGCTCTACTGCGGAGCTACAGTCATCGGCTACAAAGGCGACTCCAACTACGACAAGCTCGACATCAAGGACGGCACTCGCACTATCGTAGACAAGGCTTTCAACGGTCTCGATATCGGCGAGGTGAACGTTCCCGCGTCCGTTGAGTACATAGGCGCGTATGCGCTCGACTGCCCGAGGCTCACGGCAGTCAACATCGACAAGGAAAACAAGAATTACGCCTCCGATAACGGCGTCGTATACGACAAGGACATGAAGTGGCTCAAGCTCTACCCGCAGGGCAAGACCGACGAGAGCTACACTGTTCCCGACGGCGTGGAGATAATCGCGGCGAATGCCTGCGACGGCAATAAGTTCATCAAGCACGTCGCTATCCCCGATTCCGTCAACTGCATCTTCGGCTGGGGCGAGTGCGGCGGCGCGTTCAAGAACTGCACGGCTCTCGAGGAATTCACAGTTCCGAACGGCATTGAGCGCTTCAATACGGGCGCTGTCTACAACTCAAGCCTGAAGGCGTTAGACCTGTCGGCAACAGTAGCCAAGTTCTCGGCGGAGTTTGACGACTGCGACTGTGACTACCTCATATTCAGAAATCCCCAGTGCGAGATAAACGGCATGAACAACTTCAAGACTATCGTTGGTCTGAAGGGCTCCAATGCGGAGGCTTTCGCGAGCGAGCATCAGGTGCCGTTCGTGCTCCTCGACGACTACGACAAGGCGCAGGCTACGGCTACAACCACCACGGCGACCACCACAACTCAGACTACGACAACCACTACCGCGACAACTGCCGCAAGCACATCTTCTACAGCACAGCCCTCGACTACATCGACTGCGGCTTCGACCACAGCACAGTCTACAACCACAACAACTACTACAACAGCTCAGCCTACAGCTACCAACACCACCACAACAGAGCAGTCCACGACCACAACTCAGACGACTACAGCTCAGACCACAACAGCTTCGGCTTCGACTACAGCGCCCGTGACTACCACTCCCGAGGGAGGTAATCCCGACAAGCCCGATATGTCGGCATTCCTCGGAAACTGGCTGGTGTACGGAGCTGTTATCAAGGGCATTCCGAGAGATGTTACTCCCGATGAGACATGGCAGTTCGTATTCCTTGAAAACCATACGGGAAGATTTGTCGGACAGGGCAGAGCGTCTGACCTTACATGGGCTCCCTCCGCGGACGGCAAGAAGCTGACAGTTACAGATTCTGACGGCAAATCCCTTGATTTCACGTGTGACGGCACCGAGCTCGTGTGCTACGCCGCAGAGGGCAAGGCGCTCCGCCTCAAACACGGCGAGCTCCCCAACGACTTCGGCGACCCGAACCGCGACAACAAGATAGACGCGAACGACGCTTCGTTCATACTCGTGCAGTACGCGAAGCTGTCCACGGGCGGCGAGAGTGCTCTCACCAAGAACGAGAAGTGGGCGGCTGACGTCAACAAGGACGGCAAGGTCGACGCAAAGGACGCTTCCATATGCCTCGCGTACTATTCGTACCTCTCAACAGGCGGTACGGACGCATTTGACGTTTACCTCGAAAGCAAGAAATAAACCACAAAAAATGCTCCCCGATATGGGGAGCATTTTTGTTGCATGGTTATATGTAGGGGCGTCCGCAATAAACGGTATTGCTCAGCGGTGTCCGCCGCTGCCGCCGTGACTGCCTCCGCTGAAGCCTCCGCCTCCACTTCGGTAGCCGCCTCCGCTGCCGCCGCTGCTCTGCGGGATATGCGTCCTTGAGGTATGCGTGCGGATGAACGTATCGCCCTTCGCGTTGAAGCGTGTCTCCTCCTTGGATAGGTAGATATTCGGGTTCGTCTTGCCCTTGAATCTGTAGTTGCGCTTGGCGATGAGGAAGGAGATGAGGTTGACTATCGCGCCTCCGATGAGACCGATGATGCCTGCCTTCATGAACACTTTGGGCGGCTTGAACTTGGTTATCTTGAGCTCGCCGTTCATGTAGTAGATATACTTGCCCGTATTCTTGTCGTAGTAATACTTCATGCCCTTCTTGAACTCGCTCTGATATGACTGGAGGTCGTTCAGGAAGCACTCTATTCCTCTCTTGACGTCGTAGCAGTGCTCGGCGTAGTTGCCCTCGTCGGAGGACGGCAGATACTCGTAGGTGTTCTCGCGGATAGTGTCCGTCTCGCCGTCATAGTAGAGGATAGCCTTGCCCGCCGTGGAGAAGTAATCATATGCAGGCTTTTTGCCCGTCATGTCGATGAAGAAGAAAACGCCGTCGGTGTCATTGCCGAAGTATTCGTCGTATGCCCTGTTGCAGAAAGTGGGAGTATCGGCATCTGTCATGAGGTAGGTCGGACCTGCGAGCATTACGTAGATATTCAGCTGAGTCCTCGCGGACACGTCCCTGACCTGCTTGTTGAGGTCGGCAAGGAGCTCGGGGCGGTCGTTGAACACTCCCGCGTCATCGTAGACGATAGAGCGCGAGGAGTCGCCGTCCCAGCCCTGAGCGGTATTTTCTGCGAAGGCTGTCAGCGTAAAGAGAGGCAGCATGAAAACGAGTGTCAGCAGCGAGGCTGCCGCAATGAAAAATCGTCTCATAGTATCAGCAGACCTCCTATGAAGAAGATGATCGCGGCAACAGCTCCTATCGCAGAGGTGAAGCCTGCGAGCTTGGGCTTCGAGAGCGGAGGAGTTCCCGCGAGCTTGCCCGTCTGACCGTTCATCGCGAACTCGTAAACCTTATCCTTGTACTTATAGCTCATGAACCACACGGGCAGCATCATGTACTGCCAGTCGGTCTTGAGGACGTTATAGGTCTCGTTCTTGACAGATATCGAGGAATAGCCCTTGCCTATGCTGTTATGTATGACCTCGCGGCTGACCTTGTCGGCGCGCTCGCGGATACGCGGGAATACTCCCGCGCGGTCTACGTCGTACTTGTCTGCGTAGAAGCCGCTGAGATAGGACATTGAGAAGTCCTTCAGGTCATTGTAGTCGAAGGGCTCGATAGCCTCCATGAGGTCATCGTCTATCTTGCTCTCGCCGTCGGCGGGGATACCCTTGGTAAGAACGCGGGCATTTCGCGTGATATTGTACTCGCTCGTCTCGGTGTAGTGATACTCGCCCGATGTCCACGACTTGACCTTCTTGCCGACAGCCTGATAGTGTGCGTCGACATCGCAGTCCGCGACCCAGAAGGGCACGTACAGACCGGTCATCTTCTCGAGCTGCTGCGAGGACTTGAAGTCGCTCGGCACGAACTTGCGTCCCTTGCACCAGTTCTTGAAGGCGTCGAGAGCCTGCTCGCGCGTATAGCGGAAGCCGATGACCTTGCTGGGCTTATAGTCTCCCGTGAGCTTGCCCGAGAGGATAACGGGGTTATGGCAGTAATAGCAGAACAGCGCGGTCTGACCGTCGTCCGCCATAATCTCCGCACCGCAGCTCTTGCAGTAGTAGAGGTTGGTGTGCTCGGCGAACTCGTCCTTTGCCTCCTCGAGCTTCTCGTCGGTGGGAAGCGCCTCGAGCTCGGCGTATATTTTCTTTATCTCCTCCATGGAGAAGGTGCTGTCGCAGTATTCGCAGGCGAGGGTCTGGACCTCGGGGTCGAATTTCAGGTCCGCGCCGCAGTTCGGACATTTATACTCTGATGCGTCCACGCTTGACATCTCCTTTCGCATTACAGTGATACATCTATTTTAACATATTCCGACAGAAATAGCAAGGGCTAAGTTGCCGCGCGGAAAAAACGCTGTCTCTTTCCTGAGCTCTCATCACTGTCCCCCCTTGACAAATGTCAGGATATGTGTTATAATGCAAGCATAAACCTGTGAGGAAGTGTGAGTATCCGCTTCATTTGCGCTTCAGAGAGCCTGCGTTTGGTGTGAGCAGGTGCGTGCGGCTGCGGTGAATGGACTTCCGAGGGCGAGCTGAAAGGTCTGCCGAGTATGCGAGCCGCAGCGGTACTGCGTTATCAAATCCCGTGTATTTCAAGTACACATGAGCGGACGTTTCACACGTCAAGCGGGGTGGCACCGCAGAAGTTAATGTAAAGTTAGCTCCTGTCCTCGACAAAATCTGTCGGACAGGAGCCTTTTTATTGTCCGAAATTTATCAATGAAGGAGAAATTGCTATGTCAAACGAAAAGATCCCTTACAAAATCTATCTCGAGGAGAATGAACTCCCCAAGCAGTGGTACAATGTGCGCGCCGATATGAAGAAGAAGCCCGCTCCGCTGCTCAACCCCGGCACAGGCAAGCCCGTCACAGCTGAGGAGCTCGAGCACGTATTCTGCGGCGAGCTCGTTAAGCAGGAGCTCGACGACACTACTCCCTACATCGACATTCCCGAGGAGATACTCTCCTTCTACAAGATGTACCGTCCCTCGCCGCTCGTAAGAGCATACTGCCTCGAGAAGGCGCTCGGTACTCCCGCAAAGATATACTACAAGTTCGAGGGCAACAACACCTCGGGCTCGCACAAGCTCAATTCCGCTATCGCGCAGGCTTACTACGCAAAGAAGCAGGGACTCAAGGGCGTTACAACCGAGACAGGCGCAGGTCAGTGGGGCACGGCTCTCTCTATGGCGTGCTCGTACTTCGGACTTGACTGTCAGGTATACATGGTCAAGGTCAGCTACGAGCAGAAGCCCTTCCGCCGCGAGGTAATGCGTACCTACGGCGCGAGCGTAACTCCCTCGCCCTCGAATACAACTGGGGTCGGCAGAAAGATACTCGCCGAGTTCCCCGACACAAACGGAAGCCTTGGCTGCGCTATCTCCGAGGCTGTTGAGGCTGCAACAACTCAGGAGGGCTACCGCTACGTTCTCGGAAGCGTGCTCTCACAGGTGCTCCTCCACCAGACAGTTATCGGTCTCGAGAGCAAGATAGCTATGGACAAGTACGGCATCAAGCCCGATATGATAATCGGCTGTGCAGGCGGCGGCTCTAACCTCGGCGGTCTCGTTTCACCGTTCATCGGCGAGATGCTCCGCGGCGAGGCAAAGTATCAGGTCATCGCAGTAGAGCCCGCTTCGTGCCCGAGCCTTACACGCGGCAAGTACGCATATGACTTCTGCGACACGGGTAAGGTTTGCCCGCTCGCTAAGATGTACACTCTCGGAAGCGGCTTCATGCCGTCACCGAACCACGCAGGCGGTCTCCGCTACCACGGCATGAGCTCCATTCTCTCCGAGCTCTACGATCAGGGTCTCATGGAGGCTCGCTCCGTTGAGCAGACAGCAGTATTCGAGGCTGCTGAGAAATTCGCAAGAGTCGAGGGCATACTTCCCGCTCCCGAGAGCAGCCATGCTATCAAGGTCGCTATCGACGAGGCTCTCAAGTGCAAGGAGACAGGCGAGGAGAAGACCATTCTCTTCGGTCTCACAGGTACAGGCTACTTCGATATGTACGCTTACGGCGCATACAACGACGGCAAGATGAGCGACTATATCCCCACAGACGAGGAAATCGCAAAGTCGCTCGCAAATCTGCCCGATATCAAGTAATAACGAAAAAAGCACCCGTGAGGGTGCTTTTTTTGCGCCGTGCTGACTTCAGAACCGAAGCCGATTCGGAGCGGCGCTTGTTATTTTATCTCAAGCCTCTTCGCTATGGGCTCGGCAGGCTTCTTCTTCGGGAGTTCTATTGTGAGGATTCCGTTCTTGTACTCCGCAGCGATAGCCTCAGCGTCAACGTCGGAGATGTCGAAGCTCCTCTTGTACGAGCCGTACTGTCTCTCGCGGCGGATATATTTGGTAGTATCGTCCTTTTCCTTCTTCTCGGCGGAGTGCTCCGCGGAGATAACGAGGAATTCGCCGTTGATGTCGAGCTTGATGTCCTCCTTCTCGAAGCCGGGCAGTTCGGACTCCATAACGTATTTATCGCCTGTATCCTTGATATCCGTCTTGCAGGCGTTGACAGGCATACTGTCGTAGTTATTGTCGATATCGTTCCAAAGATTGAAAAGGTCAAAAGCGTTTCTTCCAAAGGGTGTCATTCCGTACATCATATTTATTCCTCCTTGTATCTTACGGTCCGTCGGGACCATTGCTTATAGTGTGTGCGTTATTCGGTGGGATATACGTGCTCCATTGGGATCAGTCCTTTCAAGTGCTCATTGTTTTTGTTTCATTGTCTGTATGATACAGCCGCTTTGTGTTGGGATTATCATGAGATTGTGAAAAACAGATGAAATTTAGCACTCACCGCACGCGAGTGCTAACACTTGTGTACGGTGAGTGCTAATGCGTGGACAAAAAATAGGGCGGAAACTATCCGCCCTCAGTATTATCACATGATGATATCCTCGAATTTGCCGCGTATCGCCTTTACGAGTGCGGTAGGGGAGAGTCGAATCTGCGTACCTATGCGTCCGCCGCTGATGTAGAACAGCTCCATGTGCTCGGCGGTAGAGTGTACCACGGTCATGAACTGCTTTTTCATGCCGATAGGCGTACAGCCTCCGCGGACGTAGCCCGTCACGGCGGTGATGTCCTTGACGTGCAGGAGCTCCACGGACTTCTCGCCCACGCTTTTCGCGGCTTTTTTGAGGTCGAGCTCTTCAGCCACGGGGAGCAGGAAGCAGTAATAGCTGCCCGACTTGCCGTGCGCGACGAGGGTCTTGAAGGTCTCCTCTACGGGCTGACCGAGAGCCTCAGCGGTGTGTATGCCGTCGATGAACTCGCCGCACTCGTAGGTCTGCACGGTGTAGTCTATCTTGCTCTTGTCGAGGAAGCGCATTGCGTTTGTTTTCAGTTCCTTAGCCATATTATCACCTTTCGGGACGTCGTTCCCTACAGATTATTTTGGGCGGATAATATCCGCCCCTTTTTTATTCCTTATTCTCAGCCCTGTGCCGCGAATAGACACAGCCGCAGTAGTTCTGCCGATACAGACCGTACTGCCGCGACAGCTCGATAGAGTGCTTGTAGCCGTCGTGCTTCTTGAAGTCGGAGCAGAGGTAGGCGACGCCGCACTCCTCCGCTGTTTTGATGCCGCACTCGTTGATGAACGCGCAGTCCTTATGCGGGCTTATCGTGAGCGTGGTCGTGAAGAAGTCGCAGCCGAGCTCGCGCGCCTTTTTGCCTGTTTTACGCAGTCTGTAGGCTATGCAGCGCTGACAGCGCTCGCCGCGCTCGGGCAGGTCCTCGAGCCCCTTCGCCAGCTCGTAGAACGGTGCAGGGTCGTAATCCTCGTCTATCAGCTCCACATCGAGCCCGAGCTCCGCTATGAGGCGTTTCAGCTCGTTCTTGCGGTAGATGTATTCCTCCTCGGGAGCTATGTTCGGGTTGCAGAAGTAGACGGTGATGTCGAAATGCCCGTACAGGAACAGCAGCGTGTGGCTGCTGCACGGAGCGCAGCACGCATGGAGCATTAGCCGCGGCTTTTCGCCGCTTTTTTCGAGCTCCGCGAGCTTGTCGTCGAGCATTTTCCCGTAATTCGGCTTCTGCATCACTTGTCCTCGAGATTTTTCAGAGCCTTGAGCTCCTCCTTATTGAGGCGTATCTCGGCGTCCTTGAGGAGCTTGACCTCGCTCCTGTCGAGGGTCACGGGGACCTCGGACTTCTCGGTCTTTATCCTGAGCTTGCCCGTGATGAGGTTAGCGTCCTCGACTCTGCCTCTGTCGCCGTCAGGAGTTACAACGATAGCGCCCACCTTCGGCGTTATCTTCAGCAGCGAGTCATACGCCGCCTGCTCGTTTTTCAGGCAGCACATCAGTCTGCCGCAGGTGCCCGATATCTTGGTCGGGTTCAGCGATAGACCCTGTTCCTTTGCCATTTTTATGGATACGGGGTTGAAGTCGCCCATATGCGCCTTGCAGCAGAACTCTCTGCCGCAGATACCGAGTCCGCCGAGAATCTTCGCCTCGTCGCGGACGCCTATCTGACGCAGCTCTATACGTGTGCGGAACACAGCCGCGAGGTCCTTGACCAGCTCGCGGAAGTCCACGCGGTTCTCAGCCGTGAAGTAGAACAGCATCTTGTTGTTGTCGAAGGTGCACTCGACATCAACGAGGCTCATTTTCAGCTTGCGGAGGGCGATTTTCTCCTCGCATATGCGGAAGGCGTCCTTCTCGCGCTGCTTGTTCTTTTCGACCGTTCTGAGGTCGTTCGCGTCGGCGAGCCTGATTATCGGCTTGAGGGGCGAATTTATCGCGTTGTCCTCAATCTGCCTGTTGGCGATGACGACCTCGCCGCATTCCACGCCCCTGACAGTCTCGACAATGGCGCGGTCGCCGACATTAGCCTTGATATTGCCCGGGGAGAAGTAATATATCTTCCCGACGCTCTTGAAGCGGATACCCACTATTTCTTTCATAAAATGCTCCTTTGTCCGATTCAGCGGACGGTTTCTATCATCTCCGCGCTCAGTGCCGCAAGCACCAGCTGCGGATTAACATTTGCCTCCATAGCTCCCCACGCTTTTTCGATGCTTTCGTGGAGACGCGCTGCCTGAGACGCCGTTACCATTTTCGAGAGCTTTTCGGCTCCCTCGCGGTAGCAGCCTGTCAGCGCAGCGTCAGAGCTGCGGTTGAGGACGGCGCAGTCACGCACGAGCTTGTCCGTCATGGAAAGCACCTCGCGTATATCGTTCCTGCCGCTGCCCAGTGAGAACAGCGCAAGATTCAGACCGTACTCGTCCTTACCTATTATACTATCGGCGAGCCTTTTTGTCAAATCGACGCGTTTGCGGAGCTCGGGGTCGGAGATGTAGTCGGTGCACATACCGATATTCCCGTGGAAGCACCGTACAGCCGCCTTGACCTCGCTGTCCTTGAAGCCGCTCCCGAGCAGGGACTGCTCCGCCTCATCCTCGGTGCATGGGGAGACTCCGAAGCACACACAGCGCGAGATTATGGTCGGCAGGAACTCATATTTCGACTCCGCCGTGAAGATGAAATAGGCGTGGTCGGGCGGCTCCTCGATGAGTTTGAGGAGCATATTCTGCGTTATCGCGCTCATCTTGCGGCAGTCGCGGAAGATGTAGACCTTGCGTCCTGTTGCGTTGTTGGGCTTGACTATCGAGTCTTTGATGACGTCGCGCGCTATCCTGACGGTATAGCCCTCGAGCTTGCCCTCCGTCGGGACGTATATGACGTCGGGATGGGACATATTGCTCACGTTCCTGCACGCCGCGCACGTGCCGCAGGGCTCTCCGCCGACGGGAGCCTCGCACATGAGCTGTGCCGCATAGTGGTCAGCCATGAGCTTTCTGCCGCTGCCCTTTTCGCCGTAGAATATCAGCGAGTGAGCTGTGCGCCCGCTCTTGCGCATACCTGCGAGCGTAGCTAAAAGCTGCTTGTTTCCGTAAATCTTCTTCATATCACTTGACCTGTTTCCGTTTCTTAGGCTCGGGGAGCTCGCTGTACATCGCCTCGACCAGCGCGCAGAGGAAGTCCCTGTCGTCTGCCTCCTCGACGAGCAGCAGGGGCTTTGCGCCCTCATACGGCAGCTCGCGCGGAGCATTCGGCATGAGGCGTTCCGAGGCGGGAGTCGGCTTGACGAGCAGCCTGTTGTCGTAGATGCCGCCGAAGATGCGTCCGCGGCAGTAGAGTATATACTCGCCCATCATCGCACGGCAGCTTATACCGTCGAGCGGAGCGAGCTGTTCCATTATATAATCGAGGTAGCTCTTGCTTGAAGCCATAATTATCACCATTTTAAGTATACCATATTATATAGAGTATAGTCAACTGTTTGTAGGGGCGCATTACTATATGACGTAGGGAACGCCGCCCGTAATCATTTGCTGTTTCATTTTGTGTAGGGGCGCATTACAGCAAAGCTGCATATAGCATCACAATCCAAATCGAAGATTTGGTGTGCTGCTTATCCGTGCGCCCGCCATTAATCGGAAGATTTCGAGTTCGCAAACAATTCACTGGATTGTTTGCGAAGGACAGTTCGTGCAGTGAATGATGTGTTTCGCCGCCATAGACGGCGACTAAGGGCTTTGCCCTTAGAACCCACAAGGGCTCTGCCCTTGACCCGCCAGAGACGCTGTCTCTGGACTCTGCAAGCCTTTGAAAAGGCTTGAGCGAAACTTTCGGTTTCGCGTTCAACTTCATTAAAAGCGGAAGCAACCTCCGCGCGGTAAAAAAAGGCGCACTCGAGTTGCTTCCCCTTAGCGGAAAAAGCGGGCTACCGTGCCGTAAACTAACGGCATATAATCGGTAACCCGCGAATCCGCCAGAGGGGGCTCCCCTCGTCCGCCTTTTCTGAGCTCTGACAGCTTAAATGCCTGTGATTCCCGAGCGTGCGATGCCCTCCGTGAAGTACTTCTGCAAGCAGACGTACAGCACCAGAATCGGTGTTATCGAGAGCAGGCAGCCCGCTTCCTTCCATACTATCTGCTCGCGCGGGGATATCTCCACCGTCGCGGACTGGAAAAGCCTTATTTTCAGCTCTGTATCGAGGTTTGTCAGCATTCGCGCGAGCGTGCTCGTGTTGACGAAGAAGGTCGAGCCGAAATAGTAGTCGTTCCAGTACCATACCACCGAGAACAGGAATACCGTCAGGAACGCCGAACCTGCGTTCGGCACCATTACCCTGATGAAGGTCTTCAGCGGTCCGCAGCCGTCGATATAGGCGGCGTCCTCGAGCTCCTTGGGGAGCCCGCGGAAGAACTGTCGGAATATCAGTATCATCAGTCCCGAGCGTATGCCGTTCGCCGTTATCGCGGGGAGGTACATCGTCCACATCGTGTCGATGAGGTTGACCGTGAAAAGCCCGCGTATGCCGAAGGAGCGGAACTGCGTGTACAGCGGCAGTCCTATTACCTGCGGCGGTACGAGTATCATCATGATGACGATGCAGAACAGCAGTCCCTTGAACCTGAACTTGAAGCGCGCAAAGCCGTAGCCTGTTATCGAGCACGACAGCACCTGCACGAACGAGCAGCCGATATTCAGTATCAGCGTCGTGCGGAGGGTGTTCCAGAAGTCCATTGCCGTGAGCGTCTCCTTGAGCACGTTCAGCGTGAAATGGCGCGGTATCCACATTACGGTCGGGTCGGTCATATCCGCGCGCTCGCGGAAGGTACAGCTCACCATGTAGATGAGCGGGTAGAGTATGACGAAGCCGAGTCCGAAGAGTATGACGAATCGGAAGATAGGCCATACCGCGTCCATTACTGCCTTGCGGCGGACGTATCCGCGCTCCTCGGCGGTTATCGACTGCATACGCAGCTTCTTTGCCTGTCGGGGAGTGAGCCCGTTGCCTATCTCGCTTTCGCTCTTGACAACGGCGCCTGTTGTATCAGTCATTTCATCGCCTCCCTTACTCCACCTCATAGTAAATGAACTTGTTGATTATAAGCGTTACCAGACCGATAGCCGCGAGGACTATCAGGAAGTATATCCATGCCATTGCCGAAGCCTCGCCGAACTTCCACTCCTCCTTCATCGCGAGTATGCGCGCCATGACCTTGTTCGTAGGGCTCGTGAAGGAGTCGATGACGGTGAATATCAGGTTCGCGAGGATGAAGGGGCTGACATAGGGGAGGGTTATCTTCCAGAAGAACTCCCAAGCGGTCGCGCCCTCTATCTGTGCGGCTTCCTTTGCTGACGGCGGAATGTTCTGCAATGCGCCGAGGAAGAGCAGTATCTGTATTCCGCTCGACCAGACTATGCCGAAGATGTTGTCCGCGACGGTCGATATCAGCGTACTCATGTTGTTGCTGATGCCGTAGATACCGAGGAATTGCAGGAGCTGTCCCACGAGGTCGGTCGAGAACATTGTCGAGAACTGCGCCGCGCCCGTATTGCCCGTCGAGCTCATATCGCCGCTGATTATCTTGTATACGGGACCCGTAGCGATGATGACGGGCAGGAAGAATATCGCTCGCGAGAGCGTCCTGCCGCGGAACTCCTGATTGAGTATCACTGCGATGAAAAGCGAGAATATCAGCACGAGCGGAGTCTTCCACAGGGTCTCGATGAGGGTATCCTTGAGGAAGGTCGTGTAGTTCGGGTCGGCGTTCATGACGTAGTCGTACTTCGCGAGTCCGACCCATTCCGTTATAGTCCTGCCGTTGCCGATAGATACCTCGTTGAAGGAGTACCAGAACGACTTTACCAGCGGTATGAGAAAGAACATGAGCGTTCCTATCATCCACACAGATATGAAGCCGTAACCATAGAGCTGCTTGCGCTTCTCATACGGGAGCCCGCGGCGCTTCTTTGCGGGCTTTACCGCCGACTGCTCCTCTGCGGGAGCCGCCGCCTCCGTCTTTATAGCTTCTTCTGCCATATCAGCCGATACCTCCTTCCTCTTCGTCTGCGAGCGAGAGCTTGTTTCCGCCGTATTCGACCGTCTTATTGACGAGGTCGGTCTTTACGACGGTGCCGTTTGAAAATGTCGTGGTTATGAGGCTTCCGTCATCGCTGACGTCATAGCCTGTGATAGTGCTGTCGCTGACGCTGTCGAGCAGCGGTGCGAGCAGCTTGTATTTCTCAGCGGCGGTGTCCGCCCAGTAGTGGTAGTTCGCGTAGTAGTACCTGTCGTAGTCGGTGTCCTTGAGCTTGCTCGTCTCGTTGTATATCATGTCGTAGCTGAGCGAGCTGCCAGTAGCCGCCGCCATTAAGAGAAGATTAGACGGGTCGGCATCGCCGTTGACGGGCGTGGTCGAGTAGGGGACGAGTCCGTGCATGACTATCTGGTAGAACGGCACGTCCTCGTTGAAGATGTCGAACCTGCTCGACGAGAGCGGAACGTTCGTGATGTGGCTGACATACGGCAGAGCGTAGGCGTTAGCTCCGTCGGCGATGAAGCCGTTGTCAAGCGAGTCGCTGAGCTTGCCGAACGCCTCCTCAGCCAGTGTCATAGCCTTGTAGCGGGAGATGTCCTTCTTGCCGTAGTCGCCGTAGAGCGACGAAGCCGCGTTGTCCACAGCCGCGCCCGTGAGCCCAGCCTTTGCGTAGCTTGACGCGATATCGCCGTAGACCTCGCCGTAATAGCTCGGCGAGAGCAGTGACATATTCTTCTTGAAGCCGTCGGGTATGCCGTATGCGCGGTCGTAGCTGACTATGCGCGAGTACGAGCCCGACACTCTCACGCAGGTGCTCGTGAACGAGTAGTAGCCGTTGCCCGAGTAGAAGTCCCTGCTGCTTGATGCGGGATAGAACTCGAAGCCGTTCTCGCCGATGAAGTCGGTCAGCTTGTTGAAGCTGCTCTTGCCGCCGAGAGTGCCCGAGGGCGAGGCTCCCGTGTCGACCTTTCGCCTGATTCCGTCGTTAGTCCAGCCGTTGTAGGAGACGACCATATCGTCAACGCCCTTGTTTTTGAGCTCCGTGAGTATCTCCAGCGCCTCGTCGTACTTGGTGACGGGCTGCTTGAGCGTCACGGGTATGCCGAGGACAGGCTTCTTTTTCAGCGTGCCGCCGTACAGGTCGACGTACATCGCCGCCTTCGAGCTCTTCGGCTCGACGCCGTCCTCCTCGATGAGGTACTGGCGGTAGCGGTCGGCTACATCGACGTAGCTCGCGCCCTTCTTTGATATCGGGTAGTAGCGGAGCTCGATGTCGTCGGACTTGATGTCGCCGTTCTCGAACACCGTCAGCTTGTCGCTGTTGTTGCCCGACATATAGAAGGTGTCGGTGCCGCGGAGTATGAACGTGAAATTGCAGAGGTTGTAGCTGCTGTTGGACTGCTTCGACACCTGCGCGGAGATGTACGCGTTCGAGTCGCCCTTTGAGGCAACCACGAGCATTGCGTTGTCCTCCTTGACTATGCCGTATACGGGCAGGTATATCTGCTCGGTGACGGCGCCGCGGCTCGTCGGCACGACTGTGACGTCATTGCCGTATACGCGCTGCTGATAGGCGTTCGTGTCCATTGTCTTGTTGTTGTTGAAGCGGACGAGCGCGCCGCTTCCGTCGGGAATGACGAAGCAGCCGTCCTCGGTGTCGGACGCGGCTCCGAAGCTGCTCATCAGCGTTACCTCGGTGGCTATCTTCTCGTCCTTCGGCTCCTTGATATCGGAGACCTTGAGCGAGGCTTTCAGGCAGTCCTCCTCGAGCGTGTACTCGACAGGAAAGCTGAATCCCGCCTTGTTGTAGTAGTAGGTCACCTTTACGCCGTTTTTGACGTCGCTGACCTTTATCTCGCAGTCGTCCGTGCCCGAGCGCAGAACGTTGTTGTTCGAGCGCTTGGAGGGTATGCCGTAGCGGAGCGTGTTAGACGAGCGGAGCTCGTTCACGAGCAGGGGAGTCGCGACCTTATCGCGTGCCGCTCCGAGCGGCGACGACCACCATATATAGCCCGTAGCCTTGTTTTTCAGCCCGAGGTTGCCGAGGCGGTCGTCCACGAGCATGATGTAGCTGCCATTTTCGGCGCACTGTCTGTACGTGCCGATGACCTGCTTGCCGTCCGTGCTGAGCCATGTGAAGGCAGTCCTGTCGTCGGAATAGTAGACCTTTTTGCCGTCCTCGGTGCCGCTATCTTTGAAAGTTGCGAGCACCTTTCTGTAGTCGCCGTCCATGCGCTCGAGGGTCTTGCCGTCTATGGAGCTGAACAGCGACGGGTCGTCAATTGTGGATATTACGCGGCGGACGCGTATCACGCGGGTGAGGTCGCTGTCCACATACAGCAGGTAGCGCTTTGCGCCGCTGACGTAGAGCTTGCCCTCGTCGCATTTACTGCTGTCGCTGAAGCTCGCGAGAGCCTCTTTTTTCGCGGGGTCTACCGCCACGAGGTCGCCGAGCTTTTTGAGGTCGCCTATCATGTCAGCAATTGCCTCCTGCGCCTCGGTGTAGTCGGACTTCTTCTCGGGCTCGCCGTCGTTTTTCGCCCATACAGCGTCCTCGAAGCCCTTGTCCTTCGCGTAGACGTCTATGCCGTCCGCAGAGCCGACCTTGCGCAGATATGCCGTTATATCGTCGTATTCCGCGCGCACCTTCTCCTCGGACTCCTTCAGCTTTGCCGCCTTTTCCTCGGCGGCTCCCTCCTCGGAGCCCTCGTCCTCGGCAGTTTCAGCCGCAGTCTCAGCCTCGTCCTCGCTGTCGGCGTAGATGTTTGCTGATACGGTCATCATCGAGACCGCGAGCAGGCAGAGCAGTGTGCGTTTTATCTTGTTTTTCATAGTATCACCGTCCCTCCGTCAGACTCTTATCCTGTAGGAGAGCTCTGTGTATATGGTGGATGCGAAGATGAATATCTGTTGTATCAGTGACATGAACAGCACCAGCAGTACCAGCATTATCAGCATAGCGCATATCGTGAGTATTATCGCGAATACCGTCTTGCCGAAGCTGTACTGATGCACTGATTTTATCGCCGAGAACAGCAGTATCAGCGTCCAGCCCGTGCCGATTATCTCTATCGCCTGCATAAAGACGTACTCGTCGCGGATGAGTACGTGTGACAGTGCCACGTTGATGAAGCGCTGAGCGATGAACGGTACGAGCGCATAGGCGCTGTATACGCAGATATTGCGCATGGTGCCCTCACCGTCGAGGAGGGTGCATATCGACCAGTTGCCGACCACCCACGCCGCGAAAAGCACTATAGTGCTCGTGATATAGGGGACGACGTTGAACACCTTGTCGTAGGTGACCTTGAACTGCTCGCCGTAGAGCCTGCCGCTCGCTATTTCCGAGAGGAACAGCAGAAATACTATCAGGCACGCTATCTTCATCGAGCCCGACTTTTTCCAGCGCATATCCTCAAAGCCCTCGACGGGGTGAGTTATCGCGTGCTTTACCCACTCAGCGGGTCTCAGGTCCATCATCGTGCTGTTCCTCCTCTCTTTCTTCATTTTTCGCCTCTGGAGCTGTTTTTCCCGCGGCTATCTCGGCTTTGAGCCGTGCGGCTTCCTCGTCAGCCTTTGCCTCGGCTTCGAGTGCCTGCAAAGCCTCTGCCGCCTCGCCCTTGTTGAGGTCGAGGGTCGCTATATCGGCGTCCGCGGGAACTGCCGCTTCTGCCGCAAGAGCGCGTCTGCGCTTCTTCATCGCGACGCCGAGTGCCAGCAGAGCTATTATCACTGCCGCCACGACTGCGAATATCGCTCCGAAGTGCTTTTTGAGGAACTCCATGCGGTAGCCCTCGAAAGCCTTGTTGTAGATACTTCCCATTCCTGCGAGCTTCGCGTACTTCATCGAGCCCTCGTAGTCTCCCTTGCGGAGCAGAGCCGACGCAACGCCCACATTCGCGCGCCAGTAGTTGCCGTCGCGCTTGAGCACCTCCAGCCACGGCTCGAGCGCCTCCTCGTAGTAGCCCGCGTTGTAGTAGGCTGTTGCCTTGTGGACTATCCTGCCGAAGTCGGTCTCGGTGAAAATGGTGACTGTGTCCTTGCGGCTGTCGACGACGTAAAGGTTCTCGCCCTTTGATTCGAGAGCCGCGGCGTGGTCGAAGCCTCCCACCTGTTTTGCGAGCGTGCCCGTGATGAACAGGAGGTGGCAGTCCTCGTCGTACTGGAAGACGCGTCCCGTGGTGAAGTCGAGACAGTTGATGTTGCCGTCCTCGGCGATGTCGATGTCGACTATCGCGGGAGCGAGAAGCTTGTTCTGCGAGGTGTCGTACATGGGAGCGTAGTCGCCGTAGGTGTAGTCATTGCTCGCGAAGATGTTATTTCCCGCGGCGTTGAGTTTTTTTACGGTGTCGGTGGTCTGCGTCGAGGACGACGTACACGTGAAGATGAAGTCGCCGTCGATGTCGAAGCTGGTGATACCCGTCGGGACATTTCTTGCGCGGCGTGCGCGCTTCTCCTCGGAGGTGAACAGGCTCGTGAGGTATCTGCTGACTATCTCTGCTGTCGGCTGGACGCGGTTCGCGCCGTAGAAGCCGATGAACTCGCCCTCAGGGTCGAACATGGCGGCGCCCGTGGTGATGTTGCCGAGCACGATGTAGACGTTGCCCGCCTTGTCCGCGATGACGCGCTGAGGCAGGAAGGTACGCTTCTGGTCGTATATCTCGGAGTCGGGCTTGGTTATCTCGCGCTGAACGTTTCCGTCCATATCGCAGACGAGCACGCGCGCGTTCTCGTTGTCGGCGATGTACATGAGGTCGTTGTCGGCGGAGATGAATATGCCCTGCGGATTTTTCAGCTTTGTCCTTGAGCCGTCGGGCATGGTGAAGCTGTCGTACACCCTCACCGCCTCGCGGAAGTCGGAATCAACCGCGACAATGCGGTCGTTGCCCGAGTCCACGACATAGAAGATGTCGTTGTGGTCGCAGAAGATGTCGGAGGGCGACTCAAACGCCCCCACGCCGAGGTCATAGCCCGAAACGGCGCGCTCGGCGATATATCCCGCCTGAGAGGGGATAGCCTCTCCCCAGCGGTCGTAGTTGTAGACGTCGTAGGGCTCGCGTGCGGAGGCGGTCAGCGCTGAGATACAGCCGCCGAGGATAGCTCCCGACAGCGCGAGGGTGACAAGTCTGCGTGATAATTTTTTCATACGTCCGCCTCCTTAGTCCTTGATGCCCGAGTGAGCCATAGTCTCGATGACCTGACGCTGTGCGAGCATGAATACCACGATAGGCGGTATGAGCATGAATACGGCTGCGGCTGCGGCAACGCCCGCTCTCGCGAGACCTGCCGAGGCTGCCTGATTGACAACGGTGGGGAGGGTCTTGTACTGCTCCTGAAATACCACGGAGCCAGCCTCTATCCTCCACGCCGCCTGAAATGCGAATATGATAATGGTCATGAGGGCGGGCTTCTGGTTGGGCATGACTATCTGCCAGCAGATGCGGAAGAGTCCCGCACCGTCGACCTTTGCCGCCTCTATCATGGCGTCGGGCACCTGACTTATCGACTGCCTCATGAGGAACAGTCCCATAGGCGAGGCTATCGACGGCAGTATCAGCGCGAGCGGATTGTCTATCAGTCCGAGCTTAGCCATGACGATGTACTGCATGATGTATATGACGTTGGACTGGTACAGCAGTGCAACGACGATAATGCTGTTTATGAGCTTGCTTCCGGGGAATTTGCACTTTGCGAGGACGAATGCCGCCATTGACGCGAATATGCACTGCAATACCGTTACCGATACCGTTACCGCGACGCTGTTGAACACGTAGCGCGAGAAGGGCACGCGGTTGCTGTTGAGCACCTCGAACATATCGCTGAAATTGTCGAGTGTCGGGCGCATCGCGTACAGCTTCGGCGGGAATATGAACAGCTCCTCTACGGGCTTTACCGACATGATGATGATAAGGTAAATGGGAAAGAGCATGAATAGTCCGAGCAGTGTCAGGAAGGCGAAAATGGCTATAGTTCCGCCTATCTTGCGTCCCGCCTGCTTGTTTGAAGCCCTGAGCTTCATGGTGTTGACCTGAGCCACTGTCCCACCTCCTTAGTCCATATATTTGCTGAGCACCTTGCTGATGAGCTTGTTCAGCAGGTACATCACGACGAACAGCACCATGCATATCGCCGACGCATAGCCCATTTCATAGCGCACCCAGCCGTAGTCGTAGGCGTGGGTCATTATCGTGTGAGCCTTGTAGTCCGTGCTCGGGAAGCCGACGAGGTTCTGCGCGACAGTGCCCGCCGTGAACGAGCTGACTATCTGCATTACTGCCGCGAACATCAGCTGCGGTCCCATCGACGGGATAACGATGTAGATGAGCTCCTGCCAGCGGGTGCGTATGCCCTCGATAGCGCCTGCCTCGTACATCGAGCGGTCGATGTTCTGGAAGCCCGCACGCAGAGCGAGGAAGCCTGCTCCGAGCGATATCCACAGCTGTACCACGATAGTTACGCCGAGGATATAGCGTCCGTCGGTGAGCCACTGTACAGGTGCATTGATGAGTCCGAGATTGATGAGGAAGGAGTTCGCATAGCCGTTCATATCGCCGCTGAAAATCAGCGTCCACGCCGTGTAGACGTTCGCGAGCGACGGCGCGTAGAATATGAGCGTGAATATGGTCTTGAGCTTCGGGTGGAGCTCATTTATGAGCCATGCCAGCAGGAAGCATAGTATGTAGCTGACAGGTCCCGTGAAGAGCGCGAAAACTATCGTCACGCGTATGGACTTGACGAATATCTTGTCCGAGAGGAAGAGCGTCGTGTAGTTCGAGAGCCCGACAAATTTCGGAGCCTGCGCCATATTGAAGTCGGTGAAGCCCATGGGGAGGGACATCACGACGGGTATAACTGTGAATACGATGAAGAATATCATAAAGGGCGCGAGCATGAGGTAGCATGACTTGCTTGCCTTGAACGAGCGCCACAGCATAGCGCGCTCCTCGCGCTTAGTCCTTTTTCCGATATCCTCGGCAGCTATCTGAGCCAAGAGACGTTCCTCCTTCCTTATTTTTTATCGAGTTCGAGATTTTTGCGCTTTCTTGCTATCTCGTCGTTGATGTCGCGGTTGTACCAAATGAGGGTGTCACGCGGGTTCTCGTTCTCGTTGACCGTCTCGCGGAAGGCGTTCATGATGTTGCGGGTCACGGCGTATGACGAGGGTATCACGGGTATCTCCACGAGCTCCGCCTGCTGAGCGGCGAGCCTGTCGTACTCCCCGTGTGACCACGAGAGCTGTTTGAGAGCCTCGGTGTTGGCAGTATCGAATCTGCCCATAGTTCCGAGAAGTCCCTCTATCTGCGTAGCATAGCGCACCTGAGTGTCCGTCTCGGTGAACCACTTGATGTACTCCCACGCATTTTCCTTGTTCTTTACCTTGCTGAATATTACCGCACCTGCGCCGTTGGAGTTGGCGGCGTGGGATATGGTGCCGTCCTCGCGGAGAGTGCCGGGCACGGGGCAGAAGTCCCACAAGCCCTTTATCTCGGGAGCGGCGACAGCGAGCTGGTTGAAGAAGGTGTAGCCCGATATCACAATCGGGTATTCGCCCGTCCTGAAGCGGCTGAACGGGTCATACTGCTGGACGAAGCTGTATTTGGTGTAGAAGTCCGTCCACTCCTCGAAGGACTGGACTGCCTCAATTGAGTCGAATGTCGAGGCTGTCTGCTCGGCGTCGTAGTAGTTGACGCCCTTTTGCAGGAGCATCATCGCGAAGGTGTGACCCGTCTCGGTGGCGGGGGAGATGTTCGTCGGCGGGAGGACAAGTCCCACGTTCATGTAGTTGCGCTGGAGCGCGGGGAGCATATCTATCAGCTCCGACCACGTCTCGGGCGGGGAGTCGAAGCCCAGCTCGGTTAGGACGTCGGTGCGGTAGAACATCATCGGGAAGGTCTGGCTTATCGGCAGACCGTAGGTGCCGCCGTTGAACTGATACTGCGTCATCGCGTTCTCCTGGAAGCGGCTCTTGACGCCGTCGAAGTCGGAGAACTGCGAGAGGTCGACCGTGAGGTCGCGCGCCGCGAGGTTGACGGGGAACTCTCCGCCGAGGAAGAGCGCCACATCGGGGCCCTTTCCTGCGAGAGTAGCCTCGACTACGCCGCCGACAACGAGATTGACGGATATCGGGATATCGTGCTCCTGCATGAATTCGTTCTCGGTCATCTCCTTGACTACCTGTGCCTGGTCGCGTCCGAGCGATACCCACACGTTTATCGCGTCCTCGCCCTTGACATCGGAGAGGGTGGTGTAGTCCTCGAAGAACGAGCCTATGAAGGATTTCACGCTGAACGCTATTGACTTGCCGAGCTTTTCCTTGCTTCCCGAGAAGCTACTGCTCTCGGTCGCAAGCTCGATGTAGTCGACCTCGAGCGGCTGGTCGCGGTAATCGCGCTCCCACGCGGAGATAGAGGCGATGTTGTCCTTTATCTGCGAGAGATAATCGGGTATCTTCAGGGGCTTTGCGGTACACTTGTCGAGTATGACCGTCATCGTCTCGAGCGATGCCGCCTCGGAGCCTGCCGAGCCCGAGAGCTCCTCTATCTCGCCCTGTATGTCCTTGAGCTCGTGCGAGAGGCGGTCGAACTCCTCAACGAGGTTCGGTATCTTCTCGTGGACGTAGTAGTCGGTGTACTGGTCGGGCGCGGGACCCGTAATCATCAGTATCTTGCGGTAGTAGGTGTTGAGGTCGGTAACGACCTCGTCGAGCTTGCGGAGGGAATCGCCTATCTCTCCTGGGACGCACTCCATGGTTATCGTGTGGTCGGTATCGCCCGTGAGGTAGACGTATATGTCGCCGCCGTCCTCAGCCTTGGGAGTGACGACGCTCCAGTCGGTGTCATAGTAGAACTTTATTTGGTCGAGCTCCCTGCACGGCACTTCGCCGTCTATGTATATCCTCCTGTTGGAGTAGAAGCCGCGCATCTGATTCTGACGCGACTTTATGCCTATCCTGTACCAGCCGTCCGCGTCTATCTCGTCTGCGGGGATAGTCCACGTCACAGCTTGCAGAGCTTTTTTCCAGTTGCCCGAGCCGAGGGTGTTGTACACGACCTTGCGCGGGTCGGACGGCGACACGAGGTAGCTCGTGTTGTCGTAGGTCGGGTATAGCGTGGAGTCGGATTTCAGCTCCGCGTCCTCGCCCTCTATGCGGATGAGGTCGGCTTTGCCCGAATCAGCGCCGCTCACGGAGCTTCGGTACTCGTCATACGTCGGGAGTTCGGCGGGCGTGTAGAAGCGCAGGCTTTCTATTGCGAGCTCCGCGCGCTCGGAGGTGAAGCTCACCTCATGTCTGCCCTTCTCGAGGTAGAAGAAGAGCGGCTCGCCGAAGAGCCCGTCGATGTCGCCGAATGCGCATTCCTTCCACATACCGCGCTGTATCTGCGACGGACGCACCTGATTGCCGCGCGAGTCGGTGTGGATATCCTCCTCGTTGACCCACACGCGGTTGAGCGTGAGGCGGGTCGCGGTGTCATACGGCGACCTGCCGTCTATCTGCATGGAGAGCTCTATCTGTGAGCTGTTGGACTCTATCGGGAAGTAGCTTATCCCGAGGCAGTATATGCCCGTCTCGGGGACGTCGATATCGTAGGAGAGCTCGCCGTCAGCGCTCTCCCATATGAGGCAGTCCTCGCGGATATCGCCGTCGGAGCCGTAGCTTCCCGTGGCGAATGTGCCGTTTTTCGCGGACTTGTATGCAGTCGGGCTAATGGCGATTTCGGCGTCGGGACGCTTTTCGCCGCAGTATTGGTCATAGTAGTCGCTGTAGGAGGGTACGCCCGTATCTACGGGTTCGATGCTGAAATAGCCGCTGTCAGCCGACAGGGAGGGCGCGTGAGCGTCTGCCGCCGAGACGGCATTGACGGGAAGGCTGTTAGCCGCAACAAAGCATGACAATGCGCCGAGGGAGATCCTTCGGCATAGCTTTCTGATATTCAATTCTATCCACCTTTCGTGAGGGTAAGGAGGTCGGCGTACCTGCGTAGAGGGCGCAGGGAAGCCGTTTCAGTGGTGTGTATGGCAGACCGCCCAAGGTCTGCGGATATGTGAAGCAGTATTGCCGAACTGCATAAAACCTTATAAATAATTATAACAAATTTATAGAGTATTGTCAAGAAAAATCGCCGTATACAAAAGGCTAACGACTATTTTACACATCGGCGGCGGGTGTGCAGGATAATCGTTTTTGCAGGGAAGCCCTTTAGGCTGCTCCCCTTAACGGAAAAAGTGGGCTACCGAGCCGTAAAGTAACGGCTCATATTTGGTAACCTGCGAATCCGCCAAAGGGGGCTCCCCTTGGGCGTCCGCAAATAATAATACGGACTGCCAAAGGCAGCCCCTACAGAAATGCTCACATCCGCAATCTGCGTCACAGGCTTTGTGCAAAACGCTGAATTTGCAAAGTTTGCTTGGCAAGGTCTTGACAAGTCAACTTGGCAGTGCTATAATGCAAGCATAGAGATGTGACAAGCGAACTTGGCATAACATCTTCCGAGTTACAAGTGAGGTGCTGTATATGAAAAACTATGACTCAAACAGTTTCACGGATTTCAGCCTGCTCGGTATACTTCTGTCAAAACCTGTCAGAATAATCGTGATGCTCGCTGTATTGGCAGTGATAACATATTTCCTTGGAAGATAACGGAGGTGCTGCTATGAACAGGGAAGAAATACTCAGCATGGCTAAGGAGGAGAGCGACGCACGTCAGTGCGACGAGCGCGAGAAAAAGGTCTTTGACAAGTCGTTTTACTGGGCGTTCGTGACGATTCTTGCAAGCACGCTTGCTGTCACGCTGATACAGGTCGCGCACGGCATAAACACCTGCGATAAAATGTGCATCGTCACATACGGAGCAGTCGCGGCGCTGACCTACAGGCTCATAAAGAATCGCCGTGCGAAGGACGTTTTGCTCCTGATGTGCGCTGTTATAGGCGCTTTCGGGACGACGGTCGCATTTGCAAAAAGTCTGTGAGGTGACGGTATGAACAAAGATGAGATACTGGCTAAAAGCCGAAGCGAGAACAATTCCGAATATGAGCAGAACACCTACAAGGTCGCGGGAAGCCTCGCGCGTATCATCGGCGGACTGGTCTGCGCGGGACTCCTCGTTGCGGAGCAGTTCACCACGGGACATTTCAACTGCGGCTACTGGCTGATATTCTGCGCTATGCAGATAGTCCACGACGGCTATATCTTTGCGCGGACGAGGTCGTGGCAGCATCTTTTCAGCGCGGTCGTATTCGTAATCGTAGCGGCAGTTATGGCATACGGCTACGTCACAGACCTGATAAGCAGGTGAGCCTATGGACGATAAACTCATACTGCGCAACAACCTCAAAGAGGTGCGGACAGAGGCGAAGCTCTCGCAGGCTCAGCTCGCGGAAATGGTGGGCGTGTCGCGAAACACTATCAGCTCGATAGAGACGGGTCAGTACCAGCCAACGGCAAAGCTGGCGCTCATTCTCTGCATAGCCCTCGACAAGAAATTCGAAGAGCTGTTCTATTTCTGAGCGTCAGCCATTGTAGGGGCGCCCTTTGGGCGTCCGCAAATCCCCGAATCGCCAACGGCTGCATTTTGTAGGGGCACATTACAGCAAAGCTGCATATAGCATCACAATCCAAATCAAAGATTTGGTGTGCTGCTTATCCGTGCGCCCGCGATACCGATTGCATTTTGCCTGCGGGCGGCGAAACGCCGCCCCTACAATGCATAAATTGACAACGTTGATCCAATATGCTATAATACATTTAACTTTATTTTGGAGGAAAACTTTATGAAAAAGGTTCTTGAAGTCAAGGAGTTGTCCAAGCAGTACACTAAGGTGCTCGCGGCGGACAAGGTCAGCTTCGACATCGAAAAGGGCGAGATATTCGCGCTCATCGGTCCGAACGGAGCGGGCAAGACTACCACTATCCGCATGATATCGACCCTGCTCAAGCCCACCTCGGGCGACGCGATAGTCGCGGGACACAGCGTCATCAAGGACGCGGCAAAGGTGCGCGAGTGTATAACCTACCTCCCCGACGAGGCGGGCGCGTACAAGAACATGACGGGAAAGAGCTACCTGCGCTTCATGGCGGGGCTGTTCTCGACCGACATTGACACGATAAACCGCTATGTCGAGCGCGCGGAGCGTATCTGCGGGCTCGGGGACAGGCTGAAGGACAAGATAGGCACGTACAGCCGCGGCATGATACGCAAGCTCCTGCTTGCGCGCGCGGTCATGACCGAGCCGAAGCTCGCCATACTCGACGAGCCTACGAGCGGTCTCGACGTGCTCAACGCCATAGAGATACGCAAGATGATAAAACAGCTTGCGGCAGAGGAGGGGATGTCCTTCCTGCTGTCGTCGCACAATATGCTCGAGATAGAGTTCGTATCCGACCGCGTGGGCATAATCGCGAAGGGGCACCTTCTCGTAACAGGCAGGGCTGACGAGCTCAAGGAGCGCTACAGTGCGGCTAACCTCGAGGAGGTATTTGAAAGGGTGGTGAATGACAATGAAATTCTTTAATCTGCTGAAAAAGGAGCTCGGCGAGCTACTGACCGTTCAGACGATACTCAGCCTCGTCATTGTCTCGGGAATGCTGATGATGGTCGGCAACCTGATGAAATCCACTATCAAGGAGGCTGTCAAGAACGAGTACACTATCACTCTCAGCGACCGCGACAACACCGACTTCACAAAACAGCTTGCAAAGGCTCTCGAGGAGAGCGGCGCGACGCTGAAAATGGTCGACAGCGCAGGCGACGACTACTCCGCGATACTGAAGGACGCCGACACCGAGGCACTCGTCATCATACCCGAGGGCTTCACCGAGAAGCTCGAGAATGACGAGCGTCCCGAGATAATCAGCATTGCGGCGATGAAGTCGGCGGCGGCGATGTCCAACATAATGAACAGCAATAGCGGAGCGATAGGGCTCATATCCGACTGCATATCCTCGACCTTTGCGGCAAAAGCGGGTCTGACCGCCGAGCAGGTCGAGCTGATGCAGTCGCCCGTGACCGTCACCGAGCAGACCATTGTCAAGGACAAGTCAGCTCCCGTCGGAGCGACGAGCGTGATGAGCAGTATAATGACGAAGAACATGATACTTCCCGTAGTAGTGTTCATACTGATAATGTTCACCTCGAATATGCTCATCGGAGCGATAAGCAACGAAAAAATAGACAAGACTCTCGAGACCCTACTCTCGGCGCCCGTGTCGAGAACGGCTATACTTGGTGCGAAAATGCTTGCGGCGGCGATAATCGCCCTGCTGAATGCCGTAGTTTATATGTTCGGCTTCTCGTCCTTCATGACGGGAGCGACCGAAAACGTCAGCGAGGAGATGAGCAGTCAGCTCGTCGGACAGTACATCTCGGTCGGCGACGCGCTCGAGAGGCTCGGGCTGACGCTCGGAGTGACCGACTACGTCCTCATCGGCGCACAGCTTTTCCTCACGATAATGATATGCCTGTCGATATCGCTCATGCTCGGCGCTCTCGTCAACGACTCCAAGCAGTCGCAGACGATGATAATGCCGCTGATGATAATGGCGATGGTGCCGTATATCATCTCGATGATGGCAGATATCAATACACTTCCGATGGCGCTGAGGGTAGTTGTGTACGCGATACCCTTCACGCACACCTTCTCCGCGATGAACAACCTGATGTTCGGCAATACGGCGATATTCTTCGGCGGACTCGCATACCAGTTCGTGGTATTCGTGATATGCCTGTTCTTCGCATTGAAGCTGTTCAACTCGGATAAGATACTGACGGCTTCGCTCAACTTCGGACAGAAGTCTAAATTCAAGAAGCACAGCAATGCAGATGAATAATCTGTAGGGGCGAGTTCCGCTCGCCCGCCTGTCAATTATTCGGTGTATTTTCGGGCGCACGGATAAGCAGCACACCAAATCTTTGATTTGGATTGTGATGCTATATGCAGCTTTGCTGTAATGCGCCCCTACAAAACAAAGAAAAGGCGAACCAATTACGGTTCGCCTTTAATTATGCATTATGAATCAAACGCTATGAATTAATACATTCCGCCCATACCGCCTGCGGGCATTGCGGGAGCGGGAGTCTCCTCCTTGATATCGGCAACGAGGCTCTCTGTGGTGAGTACCATAGAAGCAACGGAAGCCGCATTCTGGAGCGCAGAACGTGTAACCTTGGTCGGGTCAACGATACCTGCGGGAATCATGTCGGTGTAGACCTCGTTGTAAGCGTCGAAGCCGTAGCCGAGCTTGCGTGAACGTCTTATCTTGTCGACGATGACGCTTCCCTCGAGACCTGCGTTCTCAGCTATCTGACGAACGGGAGCTTCGAGAGCCTTGAGGATTATCTTAGCGCCTGTCTTCTCGTCGCCGTCGAGTGTGGGAACGAGCTTCTCAACAGCGGGGATAGCGTTGATGTAGGCAGTACCGCCGCCTGCAACGATACCCTCCTCAACAGCAGCCTTAGTAGCAGCGAGAGCGTCCTCTATGCGGAGCTTCTTCTCCTTCATCTCTATCTCAGTAGCAGCGCCGACCTTGATAACAGCTACGCCGCCTGCGAGCTTGGCAAGTCTCTCCTGGAGCTTCTCGCGGTCGAAGTCAGAAGTTGTAGTCTCGATAGCAGCGCGTATCTGAGCAACACGAGCCTTGATAGCCTTCTTGTCGCCTGCACCGTCAACGATGATAGTGTTCTCCTTCTGGATAACAATCTGCTTAGCCTGACCGAGCTGCTCGATAGTGGTCTCGCTGAGCTCAAGACCGAGCTCGGAGGTGATTACCTCGCCGCCTGTGAGGACTGCGATATCCTTGAGCATCTCCTTGCGTCTGTCGCCGAAACCGGGAGCCTTAACAGCGGCAACCTTGAATGTGCCGCGGAGGTTGTTGAGAATGATAGTTGTGAGAGCCTCGCCCTCTACGTCCTCAGCGATGATAACGAGCTTCTTGCCCATTTTAACTATCTGCTCGAGGAGGGGGAGAATCTCCTGAATGGAGGATATCTTCTTGTCTGTGATGAGGACGTAAGCGTCATCGTAAACAGCCTCCATCTTGTCAGCGTCTGTAATCATGTAGGGCGAGATGTAGCCGCGGTCGAACTGCATACCCTCGACTACCTCGCTGTAAGTCTCGGCAGTCTTGGACTCCTCGATAGTGATAACGCCGTCTGATGTTACCTTCTCCATAGCCTCAGCGATGAGCTTGCCGACAGCCTCGTCAGCGGACGAAACTGTACCAACTCTTGCGATATCCTCGCTTCCTGCAACAGCCTTGGAGTTGTCAACGATGGACTTTACAGCAGTGTCGACAGCCTTTGCGATACCCTTCTTGAGCACCATGGGATTAGCTCCGGCGGCGATGTTCTTCATACCCTCGCGGACGATAGTCTGAGCGAGGAGGGTAGCTGTTGTGGTACCGTCGCCTGCTGCGTCGTTAGTCTTTGTAGCAACTTCCTTAACGAGCTGAGCGCCCATGTTCTCGAAAGCGTCCTCGAGCTCGATGTCCTTGGCGATAGTAACGCCGTCGTTAGTGATGAGGGGAGCGCCGAACTTCTTGTCGAGAACGACGTTTCTGCCCTTGGGACCCATAGTTATGCGGACTGTATCCGCGAGCTTGTCAATGCCTGCCTGAAGTGCGTTTCTTGCGTCTGCACCGTACTTGATATCCTTTGCCATATTGATTACTCCTTTAAATCATAATTTCAATGCTGTAGGGGCGCATTACAGCAAAGCTGCATATAGCATCACAATCCAAATCAAAGATTTGGTGTGCTGCTTATCCGTGCGCCCGAAAGCAATAATCGAACTGACGGGCGAGCGGAACTCGCCCCTACAAACTGAGTTCTTACTTTACAGTAGCGAGAATGTCTTCCATTTTAACGATGATGTACTCCTCGCCCTCGAGCTTAACGTTAGTGCCCGAATACTTGGAGATGAGCACCTTGTCGCCCTTCTTGACCTCCATTTTTACGTCGGAAGTTCCGGGACCTACCTCAACGACCTCTGCGACCTCGGGCTTTTCCTTTGCCGAGCCCGAAAGAATGATACCGCTCTTGGTGGTCTCCTCAGCTTCGACCATCTTGACAACTACTCTGTCCTGTAAGGGTTTGATAGTCATGATATATACCTCCTAAAATAATTATTGCAATAGTTTAGCACTCTCTTTCTCTGAGTGCTAATTATATTTTACCACCTTTTTCTATAAAATCAAGACATATGCGCAAACTTTGTGATTGTGTACAAAAAAATCGGCACATTGTGGAATCTGAATGCTGTGTAGGGGCTGCCTTTAGTGTGCTCCCCTTAATGGAAAAAGTGGGCTACCGAGCCGTAAACTTACGGCTCATATTTAGTAACCTGCGAATCCGCCAGAGGGGGCTCCCCTTGGCAGTCCGTTTTTTATGTGCGGACGCCCTACAACAAGTTGCATATAGCATCACAATCCAAATCATAGATTTGGTGTGCTGCTTAAAAGGGCGCCCCTACAATTTCAAATTCATCGCCGTCAGGCGATACCACAAGCTAACGGCTAATGGCTAACGGCTTTTCCAAGCTCTCACCGCACGCTATGATAGATTATCGGTCGGAGCTGTACTCCCCGCAGAGCCGCGTCCACTGCCTCTGGCAGGAGCTCGAACTCCGCCACCAGCGACGCGGGCTTGCGCTCGATGTCGTCCTGTAGCATCGGCACGAAGTAGTAGTTCTTGCGGTTGAACAGCTCGCCGATATTTTTCGCGGAGCCGAGCAGCGAGTCGTTCGACGCTATCGCCAGCACGACGGGCTTGCCGCTCCGCAGATGCGACTTGACCGCCATAGTAGCGGCGCCGTCGGTCATGCCAGCCGCCAGCTTAGCCGCCGTATTCGACGTACACGGCGCAACGACCATGATATCGGTCATATCCTTCGGACCTATAGGCTCGGCGGCGGAAATGTCCGTGATGACCTCCCGCCCGCAAATCTCCGCGAGCCGCGCGATATTGTGGGTGCTCGTGCCGAAGCGGGTGTCCAGCGAGGCGGCGTGCTCCGACATCACGGGAACGAGCTCCGCGCCCATACTGCGCAGTTTCTCCGCCTGTGCGAAGCTCCGATCGAAGGTGCAGAACGAGCCCGTCATCACGTAGCCTATCCTTATCCCGATGAAGTTAGTTTTCACTGCCGCCGCCCCCTTCCTCAATGAACGCAGCGACCGCGTCGGCGACAATCTCGCCCGCAGTAACGGGAGCCGTTTTCGCGGGCAGACCTCCCGCGCGGACAAGGTGCTCCCCGAGCATATCCGCAGCCTCGGGAGAGAAGCCGCCCTCGTCCGAGGCGAGCTCGATGAACAGCGTGTTTCTGTGTGATATACCGAGGCTTCCGCGTGTGAACACAGTCTTGGGGGAAGTGTTGAAAACGAGGGCATACTCGCCGCCGAGGCTGTCCGTGTACACCGACCTCACGCCGAGCACTTCCGCCTTTGCAGCCGCCTTGGGACTGCGCACCGCAGCGGTCACGTCTGCGCCGAAGCCGCGCAGGATATGCGCGAGAGCCGTGCCTATTCTGCCGAGCCCGACTATGAGCACGGGCAGCCCGCACAGCGCGACGTCGAGCCGCTCCAGCGCGAGCTGCACTGCTCCCTCGGCGGTGAGGACGGCGTTGCGCAGGAGGAGCTCTTCGCGGTCGAGGTAGCTGACGAGCCTCTGCTGCGGGAAGAGCTCCGCGAGGCGTGGGGAAGGCAGTCCCGTGAAGACCGTGCCGTCTTTTTTGACTGATGAGGCGACCGACTCTGCGGAGAGAGCGCCGCTGTAGTGAGGGGCGGAGATATTCCCGTCCGAGCCGAGCCCGCGCACGGGGAGGACTGCGAAGTCGAACTCTTCTGCCGCGGGGAGACTGCCTGTGAGAGGCTGCACCTCAGCGGGGAGAGCGGAGCTGTCGAAGCCTGCGACGGTCACGGAGTATCGCCGCGCGAGCCGTGCCGCGCAGTATACCTGCCGCATATCGCCGCCCGCGATAAGTATCTTTATATCATGTGTCATAGTGTTCTCCAATCTGCGAGTATTCAGACCTGCCGCGCGCGAGTGCGAACGGCATTCTCTGTACATTATATGGAGAATGGCGGGATAGTGTGAGGGGATTCCCGCTGCGCGGAGGTATCTGCCGCCCTGAACAAACTGCCGCGCGAAACTTTAGGATTTGTGTTCGCGAGTTTTCCTACACAGCTCACAAATTACTGAAAATTGTTGCTAAATCGAAAAAAATGTGATATAATAGCTTTGAATTGATAAGACAGGAGGGAAGAATATGGACTTTATCGGTGAGAAATGCGTAGCCTGCGGAGAGATATTCAAGGACGGCGACGATATCGTAGTCTGCCCCGAATGCGGCTCGCCGCACCACAGAGCCTGCTACAAGGCTCAGAACAAATGCGCGAATTCCGCGCTCCACGGCACTGACGAGAGCTGGCACAGCTCCGCCGAGACCGCGCAGGAGGAAGCTGCTGCTGAGAAGAAGTTCATCATCTGCTCCTCCTGCCACTTCCCTAATAGCGTAGATGCCGAGAGCTGCGTGAGGTGCGGCGCTGACCTGACCTCCGAGGGTGCTGACGGCGAGGACGCCGAGACTGAGGCTCCGTTCGGAGTTCCGAGACCGTATCTCGGCTTCAATCCCGACGAGGACATGGGCGGCTCGCCGCTCAGGGACGTCGCAGATTTCGTCCGCACCAACACCATATACTACATTCCCATATTCAAGCGCATGAAGGATACGGGGCGCAGCATCTCCTTCAACCTCATCAGCTTCGTATTCCCGCCTGTCTACTTCGCGAACAGGAGGATGTGGTTCTGGGCAATGCTGTCGCTCATAGTGACCGTACTGCTGTCGATGCCGCTCGCAGTGAGCTACCTCATCGCGGACGGGCTCGGGAACAGCTATTCCATTTTCCCTGCGGAGATTATACAGAAGATATATGATAACCGACACGTGCTTTCAGCGCTCGTGGACGTGTGCAACGTGGCGGATATGCTGATGCGTGTTATCTTCTGCCTTTTTGGCAACAAGCTGTATTTCCGCTTTGTGCTGAAATCGCTGAGACGGCTCCGCGCGCACAGCGAGGGCGAGCTCCGACGCGAGGAGATATTCGCAGCGGGCGGAGTAAGGATACTCAATTCGCTGCTTGTGGTAGTGATGTCGCTCGCGCTGACCTTTGTCGCCATGTACGGGGCATACCTGCTTCTTGGCTTTATACTGTAAAAAAAGGGACGCTGTGCGTCCCTTTTGTTTTTATTGTTCGAGCTCGGCAAATTCCCGCTGTTCATTCCTGTACGTGAAATAGAGTATTCCTGCCGCAACGAGAACCGTCGGGAATACGGCTACAAGACCGATGTCGGAAGGTCCGAATATCCTGCGTCCTTCGCCTCTGCCGAGGACTGACGGGCTGAATACAGAATTGATAGCGGCGTGATATATCGCGCAGAGCAATATGCAGCCCGACTTCTCATAGAGGAAGTTATGTATCACTCCCGTTGCAGTGGTGTACAAGCAGAATGCGAACAGTCCGAGAAGCGGCGCTCCGATGTAGTCCGTGCCGTACTCGTAGCCAACGAGCAGCATCACGGGGAAATGCCACGCTCCGTGTATCACGCCTCCAAGAAGCACGCCCTTTATTCCGCCGAATCTCTCCTTTAGCTCGGGATACATGAAGCCGCGCCAGCCTATCTCCTCGCCAAGTCCGAGCACGGTCGTTATCATCAGGTCGCACGAGAAAAGCGAGTCGGCTATCTTCCCCGCGAAATAACTCACAAAGGAGCTGCCGCACGCTTCAAAGTCCTCGTAGTTGTGGGGAGAATACTCCCTGAAAAATTCTCCCGAGAGGTCGAGGTCTTCGGGGAATACTATGTAATAGCAAACCGCGCCGAGTATCTGCAGGACTGTCGGGGCGAGCCACGCGATAAGCAGGTATTTCCAGTTCTTTTCAATTTTCGGATTCCAGCCCATTCCCTTGATGTCGGCTTTGGCGATGAGGGCTCCTATCGTGGGGATGAACATACATAACGCGAGAGAATTGTTAAAGAGCGCTTCTCCCGACTCAGTGCCGCTGTTAAGAGCATTGCAGACGATTATCGCGATTATCCACGTGACTCCAAACGTGAAAAGCAGATATTTTGTTAATTTTGACAGTTCCATACTTCACCTTTACACTATGCATTATCAGGCAGGGACGTATCGGCTGACGCCTCCGACAGTACGCTATGAAAAAAGGCACTCTTACGGGTGCCTATTTCGTTATTTTCACTTATTCTTTTTACCGCCTGTTGTGGTGTCCTGAAGTATGGACTGTGCAGCGGTCTGCGGATTCGTTGTCAGAGCGGGAGAGGTCTTGAGCGTGTGCTGGAGCTTCTCCTTCGTGCGCTTGATGTCGAGCAGCGACTTGTTGTGAGTAGCCTCAGCGTCGTTGAGCATCTGAGCTACCGAGAGAGCCGCGTTCTTCTGGAGGTTTACAGAGGAGGTCTGAGCCTTCTGGAGGATATCCACAGCCTTCTTCTTAGCCTCGGTGACGATAGCCTCCTGAGAAACTATCTGCTGAGCTCTTTCCTCTGCCTTGCGGATAATGCCCTCTGCGTTGAGCTTAGCCTCGTTGAGGATACGCTGGCAGTCGAACTCTATCTTCTTAGCCTCCTTGAGCTCGTGAGGCATATTCAGGCGGATATCGTTGATGAGCTCGCGCATACGCTCACCGTCAACTATCTTCTTGTGTGAAACAAAGGGTACGGACGTAGACTTGTCAAGAAGCTCGTCCATTTCCTCAAGGATCTCATCAATACTCATAATTTTTTACCTCTCCTTTATTAATCGTGACTGAATGTCGTCAAGAATCTCATTGGGAACAAAATGGCTTATATCGCCGCCGAAGTAGGCTATCTGCTTGACCACGCTCGAGCTGAGGTACATATTCTCCGCCGCCGTGGTGAGGAAGACCGTTTCTGCGTTTGCGTAGAGCTTCTTGTTGGCGAGCGCCATCTGGAACTCGTACTCGAAGTCGCTGACGGCGCGCAGACCCTTTACAATGGCGACTGCGCCGACGTTGCGGACGTAATCCGCAAGCAGTCCGTCGAGGATGTCTATGACCACATTGTCGAGGTCGTGCGTGACAGCCTCAATCATCAGCATACGCTCGGTAGCGGTGAAGCTCGGCTGAGCCTTGCCCGCATTCCTCGAGATAAGCACGATTACCTTATCGAACAGCTTGGAAGCTCTCGTAATGATATCGAGGTGCCCCAGCGTCACGGGGTCGAAGCTTCCGGGACAAACAGCTATCCTTCTCATTCTTCATCCTCCTCTGAGGGCTTGGTGAAAACGGCAACGTTTATCTTGCCGTAGCTGTATACCTTTTTCAGCGCCATCCCCTCGGGAGCCTCGGGCGTGCCGGCCTCCTTCTCGTACTCGCAGATGACGAATCCGCCGCTTTTCAGCTTAGCCGCCGCCATTGGCAGGAGCTTGGGGATATGTCCGCATCTGTAGGGCGGGTCGAGGATGATGATGTCGAAGCTCTGGGACGTCAGCCTGATGTAGTCGTAGCTGTCGCGGGTGATGACCTCAGCGAGCTTGTCCAGCTTGGTGCCTTTCAGGTTATCGTTGACGCACTTTACCGCCTTTGCGGAGCTGTCGACGAAAACGGCGTGAGCCGCGCCTCTGCTGAGCGCCTCAATGCCCATCTGACCGCTTCCCGCGAAGAGGTCGAGCACATACGCTCCCTCTATCTCGAACTGTATCGAGGAGAATACGCCCTCCTTGACCTTATCGCTGGTGGGACGGGTGTCGAGACCCTCCGGAGCGGCGAGCTTGTGACCTCGCGCAATACCTGTAATAACTCTCATTTAGTAAAATTCCTCATTTGCAATATATCTATCCGACTGGCTGTCGAAATCCATATACAAAGACATTATATCATACATTTTTTCAAAAAGCAAGGGGTACGGCGATATTTTTCGACATTTCATTGCAAAACGCGGTGTAGGGGCGCATTACAGCAAAGCTGCATATAGCATCGCAATCCAAATCAAAGATTTGGTGCGCTGCTTATCCGTGCGCCCGTCAATCTTCAAACTGGTTGGGAAAATGCTTTGTAGGGGCGCCCTTCGGGCGTCCGCAACTTACCGAAACGCACGCGATAAACGGAATATCTGTAGGGGCGCTTTCCGAGCGCCCGACAATTACACATTTATTCGCGGGCGAGCGGAACTCGCCCCTGCGAAAATATTATTGTAGGGGCGCCCTTTGGGCGTCCGCGATGTGACGGACATTTTCGCTTCATTCCCCATTTGTCTTGAATAGCTTCTTTTACGTCGAGAGCAAAGGGGACAACCTTCGGGACAAGGAGGGGGAGAAAAAGAAAACTGGAACAAAAATCGACATTTCTCCCCCTCCTTTTCCCTACGGT